>Ga0180217_1000079_pt1 | contig 214312 bp, 74 predicted proteins | sample eDN3rd37CBELigOP_FD_128521 | JGI IMG/M metagenome (GOLD analysis project Ga0180217, IMG submission 128521) | Enriched Organic Plus compost microbial communities from Emeryville, California, USA - eDNA 3rd pass 37_C BE-Lig OP (version 2) (version 2) ... | reverse complement strand
GTGTGGTTGGGGTGGGGGGGGGGTGGTGGGGGGGGGGGGTGGGGGGTGGGCGGGGGGGGGGGGGGGGGGGGGGGGGGGGGGGGGAGGCAGTTTAGAACGAGTGTAGAGGGGTAAGGCGGGGCCGTGTGGGAGCGATATTGCGGTGATAGATGCATGTTGTCAGTCAGCAAAGGAAACCAGGTTCGCGCACGCTAACACCGCGCGGTAGCAGCGCATGCGTGGAATTCGCACTTGTTGACGGGAGCCAGAGCAGGGGACGCCGGAACTGGCTGGCTAGCTGCGCATTCAAGTAATTTCACGGGGAATAAACGTACAGTTTACACTTCTCCTGGGCAAATCGGATCAAATCCGCGGGCCTGTGCACGCCCGTGAGTCCGAACGCGCCTGTAATGGACTCGAGTCGGGGCTGCTGCGAGCGGGCGCTGGTTGAGGCGAACTCTCGCTTGGATTGCGTGGCTGGGCGCGCCGCTTCGAGTGTGGCTGGGCGAGCGACGTCTCGGTGCTTGACATACTGCACATGCTTGGGATGCCATGCGGTGTTGGTGTTGTTCACCGCATTGGTATGTGAAAAAAGGCATGAAAGTCCGGTAAAATTATGTTTTGTAGTAGTAATACACCTGATAGGATGATCAAGTGTTTTAAATAAAACGTTAAATTGGGTGCGGTGGAGTGTCTGAACACCGCGCTTAAGTATCTCACGTGTTGTCAGCATACCAAGGCGCGTTTTACCTTCTCAAACTCCCACCCTTTACTGCTTAAACTGCCCCTTTCGCTGGGTTAGTTGGGGAAACGGGGGTGAAATATATTTCCGCTCCCAGCTTCGGCCTAGAAACCCCAGCCTCGCCTAAGAAACGCACCTTAACTTAGCTTAGCTTAGCTTAGCTCAGCTTAGCTTCACTCACAAATCCTAACATCGCCAACCCAACTAACATGCAACTAACATCCAACTAACATCTCCCCACACTTGCAGGCGAGATATCACTACACCACACGACACTACGTTGAGTCACATGTTCTCTGGTTATTCACAACCTGCGTAGGCATTTTTACATATCCACTCAGCCCACCCTTGGGGACGTACGAATACAATGAATACAAGGAATACAATGTAGCATTACGTTAAACGCTAGGCTACCCAGACCACTGCCTCCCAGCCCGCTCAGGTGTCACCTGTTACCTGTCGCGTGCGGAGAATAAATCTCGTGGGCACCCGAGCGAGCGAGCGAGCGAGTGTGTACGTGTGCGTCATCACGACCAGCCACGGGCGAGGTAAGGCCAGCCAGCGCCAGTCACGGCTTGTTCGGCATGGCAACCGGAGGTCTTCGACTTCCTCGACGTTTTCGAGTCTTCTTAGCCTTTTCTTAGGCGAGGGGGACCGGGCTAAGAAAAGTCCAAGACTTTTCTAAGAAAAGCTAAGAAAAGCTAAGAAAAGTCATGCCGTAGTTCTGGCCTTAGTTAGGGCTGAAGAAAGCTTGGAAGATCTTGGCTTTACTAGCGTTTTCAAGTGTATTGCCCTGGATAGGGGCATTCAATTCATACCAATCATGCACCGCAATCATGCGACGATACCCCACGCACCGGCGTATTATCCTACCAAAGACGAATTCGCCAATCCTATCGCGTATATTCAAAAAATTCAACCCGAGGCACAACAGTACGGAATATGTAAAATTGTACCTCCCCCGGAATGGTACGTGCATGGATTACACAGCGTGTCAACTTCGCCATGATTCGAAAACAACGTTGGTACTGGTTTTATACTAGCATTCCGACGGTAAACCCACGTTTCGCATTGGAATGTCCTTTTTCGACCCGAGGCTTGCCGCATCAACTTGCACACCCCAATCCGCTTTGGAATCTGGCCCAAAACTACGCGCATTGTGGCTACTGCACCAGTCTCGTCTTGTTTATGAAACTTTCATGCGCGACTGTCCACCCACATACCTTCAAATGCATCCCCCACACCCACTCGGATTTCGCGATTCACCTCGCTTCTAGGCGGCCGAGCTTCGCCTTGCATCCGGACCATGCGAGGTTCCAGACCAAGGTGCAGCGGGTCGATAAACTCCAGACTCGTACAGATTTTGATCGCGAACTGCTTGATTTCCGTATCCGCTCACTCGCAAATGAAGCCCAGTCAGACATGCTCTACATCCTGACCAACATCGAGACCGATGCATGCCGCGCACGACGCTTCCGGGAATTCATCCTACCGGGGAAGCATAGGAAGCCCCGTCCCTTTGAACATGTCTTGGGCTCACCCTTCTACCAACTCTGGTGGCAGTCCGTCTCGATTTCAGAGCTCGAAAGCTTCCTGGAGAAGACCGCACAAGTGACAACCAGGCACAAGCTTGCTTTCAGTTCCCCTACTCTTGTCTGGACCGAGTGCGTCCAGGACATCCAGAGCGTCGGACTGATCAACGAGTCGGAATACGAAAGGCTCGTCGCCCTTGACACAGCCGCTCGTCATACGTACCTACAACAGTCGGAAGAGCTGCGAAGGCTGTATGTTGGACGAATCCTCAGGGTCGTCTTTGCGCTTTATGAAACACATCCTAATCTCAGTGCGGAGATCGGTCTACCACCTTGTGTGGGAGCAGTAGTGATCGAGCCCAGCGCCGTCTACTCAGCCATGATCCAGGTCCTCACCACGATGCAATCGAAAAACGAGCTCCCACATGCTTCGGATTATCATTTCGCACTTTCCTCTCCAGCCGGTAGTGTTGCCGTGGCAAATGCCTTCATGAAGGAGTACCCTACACCCTCCGAAGAGGTCGATCGCCATAAGCTGTGGGCGCAGGTGTGCTTAGTCGTGGGGCTACCCACTCAGATCCCTGACACACCACCATCATCACGGGCAGATCACTTAGATTTGTCCTGGCTCCAGGAGCACACCAGCGACGCTCTGCCTCTCGTCAAACTCGATCATGGACTGGGTGACGAGGATCCCATAGCGCAGTGCTTGTGGTCGCATGCTAAATTCGATGCGCATACCTTGAAGCTTCAACTGAACTCGACAGGACCGCTGAAAAATCTTCAACCGACGAACAGCAACGCTTCCAATCGCACCCCCACGACTGAAGAACAAAAGCAGCAGACACCCAACTTTGCCAATGATGGTAAATGGTTGAAGAACTGGTGGAACGAGTGGCTTGGACTGCCCAGCTCCCGTGTCCTTGGAACAGTATCCTCTATTTCACCAATCACGCGTAGGCACCTGCCAAAGAAGACACTGGAACGGCAGTGGTTCGAGCAGGCTGCGCTCATGTCCAAGGAAGACGTCATCAAAGCTCTCGCTATACATGGCTTTAAGGCTTTCGATATGAATCAGTTGCCCCTTGTAAAGCTGGGAGTGATGGCACCACCGCAGCAACAACAGGATTCTCCGGCAGGGCCACTTTTCCAAGGCATTCCTGTATCGGCTATCCCACCACCACTTCAGGCGATTTTTATATCGCATCCCGAGTGGCCCTTGAAGGACGATGCGGTCGATTCCGTTTTCTGGGACCAGTTGCCCGCTTGGGAGTGTGTGAATCAGCAAGAGGCTGCCTCCGGCAATTTGCAAACCACAAGTAGTGACAGCATCCCAGCAACTGAGTCTGAGGCCGCCGAGCAAGCTCAGCAGCAGCCAGCAGAACCCATCCGCAAGAGGCCTGGGCGTCCTCCAAAGATCCGTAAGCCGATCGAACTAGACTCTTCCAGTTCCACGAGCTCCATTTCGGGATATGACCCACTCTCCCAGTCTGGCCTAGTTGCAAGTCCAATTCCGACTCCGGAAGTGCTCGGCATTGGCCAGCTACTTCGTCACGAATCCATTTACGATGGAAAGAGCGACAGTGTGACATCTTCAACACTGGCCGCGATGCTCCAAAACTCTGAGAATAGTTATGCAATGCCGATGCATGAGCTCATCACTCAGCCGCAACAGAGGCTTGTGGAGACCGGTGGATCGGAGCTCCGCAACATCCTGATGGAGGCATTGAGTGGAAACGGTGAGACGAAACAGAGCCAACCGCTGACCGCTCTTGCATATGAGACGATGAGATGTGTCCAGTGTGGCAGTGGTGATCAAGATGACTCGATGTTGATCTGTGATGGATGTGAAATAGCCTACCATATGTTCTGTACCGCACCTCCACTTGCGGCCGTGCCTGAAACGAGCTGGTATTGCAAAACTTGTTTAGACATCCGGCGGCGTGCTTTCGGATCTACGCCGGGTCGCGCATTTTCTTTGAGAGAATACCAACGGCATGCTGATAATTTCAGACTGAACTGGTTCCAGCATACGACCTTCACACGCACGGCGATTGAGGCCACGGCAGCTGGCTTGCCAGAGGGGACAGAGCCTAGTCTCCTCGTGCGACTTGATAAGTTTAGAGGTATAAGTGACGCGTCGGCAGAGACGACTCGTATCCGCTCGTATTTCGAAAACCTGATTTATCCTCCACAGGTATCAAAGAGTGCTACAGCAAACGCTGAGGGTGATAACGTCATGCCTGTCCCGTCAGCTTTTGCTAGCTTCTCCGAGTCGCTGTTCAAGGCGCGATATGTGCAGGATGCGTCAGGTCGTATTCTCATTTACTCGGCCGACAAGCCTCGCCCCAGTGCTACGTTCAAACCGAGCAACCTGTATGCGTCAGAACCGTGCATTGTGCCAGTCGATGCAGACCCAGGGCCAGAGCCAACGACAAATCGACTCGGTGTACAGAGAACCAGGTCTTATATCTCGCCGTACTTCCACCCCTTCCCGTTTACGGCGCCACACCTGGTTGCTCAAGAAATCGAAATCCAGAGACTCATTGCAAGTGGGAAGATTTCCCCAGCGGACGCCTCACTCAGTCCGGGCGAGCTCCCAACCCCACTGCCTCGTACCCCACTCGGTGGTATCTTGGGTGGTTCAGTTTACCATTATTTGGGACGTGTCCCTGAGGTGTACGAATCGGCATCATCCATGAAAGCGGTACCTCCATCGTCATCTTCTGCAACGATGAACGATGGACCAGTATCAGACCCTATCTCATCCTCTTCTGTTGACCCAGAATGGAAAGCAATCCAGCGACAGTGGTTTGGAGACCGCGACCGCCGGCATCTGAGTGAAGCCGAACGTGTTGTCTTAGGATGTGAAACTCCGGATCACATAGGCATTCGAGAAGTCGAGCGTGAATTCTGGCGCATCGTGGATGGTTCGCGTCACAATCGCCACAGATTGGTGTCTGTCGAATATGGCAACGATGTTGACGCCGAGTCGCTCGGCTCCGCGCTGCCCCATCATCCAAAGTACGAATATGCAGCCTTTAACCCAAGAAACTTGGGACTCCTCAAAGACTCCTGCCTCCAATTACTGGACAATACGAAGGTCGGTGGTGTCACAGTGCCTTGGTACTACATTGGTATGCTCTTTTCAACGTTCTGTTGGCATGCTGAGGACCACAATTTCTTCGCACTCAATTACATGCACTTGGGTGCACCTAAGCATTGGTATGGTGTGAGTGCCGAAGGCGCCGCTGTGCTCGAGCAACGAGTAGGCAAAATGCTTCCCCACCTGCTTCGAGAACAACCAGACTTGTTGTTCCAGATGATCACAGTTGTTCAGCCTCAGCTACTATCTTCCCAGATCATGTTCCCTCCATCCGTGCACCCATTCCCATCCAATCGCTATATCCCTGCTGCACATCAGCGCGCAGCGCAGGAGCTGGCAAACGAGTGCATAACTCCACAATCGGCTAGTATTTCGCAACAGCAGTGCGATGCGCGCCCCGTTGCTCCTGATACTATGACCCTATTGACTCTGCTGCTCACCCCTCCAAAGGATCTGCAGGCAGTTGCACAAACTTTGGACACGTTGCAGCATTTACGAACTGCAGCGTATACAGCACTTAAGCATGCAAGCGACTTGGAAGAATCTCAAGCTGATTATATCGTTGATCCAACGACAGAGATTGATTCTGGCTATCCTGGTCGAAAGCGCCCCGTAGTCCATCAACTGATTCAATATCCTGGCGAGATTGTGATCACTTTCCCGCAGGCATATCACGCTGGGTTCAATCATGGCTTCAATATAGCCGAATCCGTGAATTTTGCACCACCAGCATGGTTGCCTTACGGAATCCGATGCGTTGCCCGATATCGACACTTTCATCGCACACCTGTTTTCTCACATGATCAACTAGTTTCCCACCTAATTCGCCGCGCAACCATGGATCTTGCTGAATTCTATGCGCAGCGACGTAGGAGACAGTCTACCATTGGGTTACTCACGGATGGATTGGAACAGCAGCAGAGCCCCCCTGCTCATGAGGACGCCTCGCAGCAGAGTGACTTGTCTATTAGTTCCCCAGGCTCTGCTGAATCTCTATGCGCCCTGCTCGTTGCGCTACGCAGAATGATTCGGTATGAACGTGCGCTGCGTCAGCACCTTCGCATTATGGGAGTTCGTGATACGTTGAGGTGGTGCCGAGATGATCGAGCACAGTTCGGCTCCGAAGCCTTGCTCCAACCAAAGGTGGATCCTGCGATCTATGGTACGAATAATGTGTCCTTCATGGGGCTAGGGCCGGATGGTGTCATGCTCCCTATGATCGATCCGATGGTTATTGCCATGGGCGAAACTGTGTCTCGAAGCTTAGCTTTGGCAGCATCCACCACGATTTCAGCGACACGCCATGCGTCCACTGCTGAGTCGGACGCGTCATTTAGCCATCCATCGTCCGCACCCTCCTTCTTAGATAGTGACATTCCATATAGTTCTCCTGCAGAAGGTCAGCAGCAGCAGCTCGACTCAGGAGCCGACGAGATCGAGTTATTAGACCAGGTGAAAGGCAAGACAAAGTTGTGGGAGAAGCTCCCTAACGCCGATACCGATGAAGGTGCAAAGGAGATTGAAAACCTGCTAAATGGCCTCTCTGAGAACGACATCGCTATCTCGTTGCTACAAACAATGGATCGTATTGGTATCTTCATGAAGAACATGCTTGCGGCCAACCCTCAGAAACGAGTGCTTTCCGAGCTTGAAATGCCATTGGCCTCTACGCTTCTCCCTTCCCTTTTCCTCCGTACACAAGCCGGAGGTGAATATGGAGATACCACGTTCGCCTTTGCGGCTCACCAACTAAGCAGTTTAGTTGACAAGCTACGTGTGGACCCGCGACGTTTCAAGCTCCTGCTGACCGCAGCTGCATCTGCGCCAGCCCTGCTCTTCAGTAATACGCTGCCGCGACCAGCGCTGTGTCGCGCAATTTATCCCAACTTCGCGCACCTATACAATGGTCATCCACTCATCGGATTTGTCCATTTCAATCGCTTCATGGAGCAATGCAAGTTCGACAGATACGGTTTCGCTCGCCAGACAATGCAGTCCGCCGAGATGTTCCGAAGGACTCTCCGACGTATCTTATTCGCAAATGGTATGATCGATATTCAGAACGTGGAGGCTGGCGCTGAGCAATACGTTGAGCGTATCAAGGCTGACAATGGTGTCGGTGTGTTCCCTCATCCAGGCTCAATCAACTCTGCTGCCTTGCTCCAACTTCGAGACGCACTTCGTTACGCCGGGTCGTCAGCTTGCTCTCCCCTCTTGTTGGCTGCGGCACAGTCATGCGTTCTTGATTACACGATGCACAGTCATGTTAATGATGGTCCGACAACGAATAATGCAACATTGAGTTACCCGCATCTGCACCACCCACATCCATTCCCGCCTCCACCACTTCCCGCGACCTCACTCGCAGCAGGTGCTACTAGTCTGGTTGAGACTGTACGCGTCACGCAAGCAATTGATTTCTTAGATGGGGCGGGGGCCGGATCTGGTCTGGGCACCAGCATCGGAACAAATGGGATTGCACGTAGTGTACGTGGCTATGAGCAGAGAGTCAAATCGTTCATGGAACTTGCTGCGTTTGCAAAGAAGCTAGAGGAGATGTCACGCCAGCAAACTTCGGCACAGAATGATTTTGAGCGCGAACTGGAGAGGCTTGCCGTTCCTGAACAAACCGAAGATGGTCATAACAAGAGCCCCGTACGCCGAGCGACCAAGTTAACAGGTCTGGCAGGCAGAATGGCAAATATTCTCCCTGCTGCTCGGATGAATGCAGGGCGGATGTCAGGTACAGCATCTTTCGATGAGAAGGGTGAGACTGGTCGGGGAACGAAACGTGTCAGAATGGATGGTGGTGATGAGCCACTCCCAGGTGCTTGGGACTCTGCTGTGGATATGACTGCATCCGCTGACGCAACTACACAATTACTCGTTGATTCCCAGTGCAGTATTTGCAAGTACGCTGTCCATGTCTCATGTGTTCGTTGCCCATGTTCCCGCAACAAGCTTGTCTGTCTCTCCCACTGGAGAGAACTGTGTACATGCCCAGCAAGTCGTAAATATGTTCTTTATCGCTACTCGATTGCTGAGCTGACGGCATTTGAAAAAATCATTGAGAAGTTCGCATGGAACGCATGTGGTAGGTCGGCATGGCGGTTTAATTCCTTGATTGCTCGTGCAACGAATATCATCGAGGACGCGTTGCGATGGGAACCGTCTGTGCTCCCGCGTGACATCGATTATGACACATACTTTGCGTGGAGCGAGGCCGAGCATAAGATCCTCAAGACCGTAGGTTCTGAGCCAGCATTCAGCATGGCTCCTTCGAAGGAAGAACTCGACTCGCCGACTCCCATCAAGACGATTCAAGATGGATACGAAGCCGCAGCTGACTACCTATCGTCAGAATCTCAGTCCATAGGTCAGTCGGAGTCGAAGGTGTCGCCGAATGTGGTAGATTTGCTCCCTATGCCTGTGGAATTGGTGCCCTCTCCTTTATCGAACCAGTCTTTCGCACCTGGGACAGATGCCTGGCGTGAGCTTAATTTTGGTAGCTACGAGGCTGCTGAGCGCCTGCGTATCATCGTGAGGAGGACCCGCATGCTTAAACTCAAGTTTTTGAATGAAGAGGAGGTCACTCCACCACCTTCGGTTGTCGAGGTTGACGAGAATGGAGTGCCACAGGTTATGATCGATCGGTTGGATGCCTTCCGAGTCCAGCCATCCGCACGCATGGCTAGCTCAACTATTGTTTGCACTCGGGTTGATACTCCGAATGGTCCTAGGACCAAGCGAATTCGTATCCCCATGGCAATTGGTGGCTCAAAAACGTTGCAACACCCATGGCTACCGACTTTAAGTTCTCAAGCCGCCGAGTCGGAAACTCTTGTGGGTTCGATTTCAACGTTGTCGGGCAGCTCCAACTTGCTACCGCCCGCTACATGTGGCATGTATACCTCCCTTGGACATGACTATGTGTCCCGTGTTTCACAGGCACCATTAGAGCTGGGCATGCATGGACTCCCACTCGACGATCTGCAGTCCTTAAACATGATGAAGTTCTCGGAACAACTTGACCCCACATCGTTAGCAAGTAAGTGCTTCGCTGCAGCCGTTTGGGCTCCGCTAGATCATTCTCATCGCGTAGCAGACCCAAGCTGTGACTACCTGAGGTTCCAGTCCATCGTGATGAACGCCACCGCGGCGCATCCGGAGGCTCGAAGATTCGCTACAATCTTCCCTGAGCTCTGCCGCCGATACCTAACAGTGAAATCGAACTTGCATTCCGTACCACGCTTCCTTCCGACTGCAGTAGCTTATGCAACACGAGTCTACCAAGAGGTCTATCACGCACCTGGAGGTCGCCCTCCCAAGGCGGTCGCCGCTGCAGCTGCTGGCGCTTCCTTGCCGGCGACACCGCGAACAGGGCCTGGTCGAAAGTCATTAAGTTCTCCACCAGCAGCCCCTTCGCCCACGGAAACCTCTGCGACATCTACAGCGTCCGCAAGCTCCGCATCACCCGATGCTGCACGTGTGGAGTTGACAGGTGAAGCTGAGGCTATGCCCACGCTTGGTCGTCCTCGTGGTCGTTCAAGTCAGAGCCATCATCAGCCGCAATTCCCGAATGCGCAACTTCGGACCAAGCTTTTTGTCACCCATCTATATCCATCTGTCTTCTCAGATATGTCCTTGCAGAATCGATTCCATATCGCTTTTGCTGACTATTGGCTCGCAGCAAGGGCTGTAACGATCGCTGAAGCGTTCTGGCAAATGGCAGAGCGTGAGGACTCTCTTTTCAAGGAGGGGAACACCCTGAATGATATGGCTAAATCCCGTGTTTTGCTTGATTACGTAACCCGCCAAGTCCTGGTGCCGCAGTACGACGAGCTTCTTCGCAACAGACCCGAATTGCGTGCTTATTATACCCAAGGATTCTCACAACTTCTGCAGACCTTCGCTCGACGTCAGGAAATCAAAGCCCTATGGGATAAACTGGCAAGCCTCCGTCCAGAGCTGGAGTGTGGCTGGTCACCCTCTGCGCCCCACAAACGATTGGATGTTATTGCGCCTGAAACCTTGTTCCTCCAAAGTGCATGCCAGCATGACTGGCGTGAGCTCACGTTTGATGCTGGCCATTACAACTATACTCCCCCTACGGAAGGCGGTTGGAAGGCAAACGCTTCACTACAGGCACGACTTGAGGCCACCCGAGAGGCAGCTGAGCGTGACGCATCAATTGATATCGATATTGAAGTGAATCCAGAGAGGTTCTTGACTGCTTTGAAGTATGGTGAGATTTCAAGCGAATTCGATCCAATGCTTTCGAAAGCGCTCGGTATCGAAATGGATTTGCAGGACCCCAAACCAGAGAAGCACTGGCGTCGTCCAACCCTCCGTAAGGGCGCGCTTGAGGGCCTTTGTGCGGATCTCGCAGGCGCCTTGGGGAGGGAACAAGCAATTCGCAGACTAGACGCATATCCCTCGCTCTTGCTGAGAGCCGATTTGCGAGACATGCGCCGATGGGACGATGATGAAACGAAAGAGGAAACACGTCTTCTTAACGCATTCATTGCTAGGCAAAAGGCGTTTATTGTTGATCGTAGCCGGGAGCTGCGAGAAAGTACAGAGAACGCAACTCCTCGGGACATGGAGATCGTGAGTAGGCTTCCAGAAGCGCTTCTGCGCGATCTTGAGTTCGCCGGTGTCCCAGGTGCGAATACTATGGAGGTTGAGACGGTGCCGACCAGCCAAGCGAGTCCAACAGACGGAGGCCCGGTGGATCGCAGTACGCTGGTAGATTCTTGCTTCGTTTCTCCCGCCATAGTTGCTTCAGCCTTTGAACATCACACGGCTCGCAATGAGTTCGAGCAAATGGTCTCCGACATTCAGCGAGCTCGTGAAGATGGGCTAACGCGCTTAAAGGCGGCGCCGTCTCATAGTGATGTGAATGATCGAGTGGACGCTTCGCAGCAGCTTCATGTAGCGACATCCGTAAGCGAGGCAAGTATTCAGGAATCGCCAGTTCGTGCAAATCTTGAACTCAGTTCTTTCGTGCCCCTATCGCATGCCTTGCACCTCGCTGGAAATGAATTAACACTGGTACCGAATGTACAAACTGCTGAGTTTGTCGCGAAATGCCAGATTGCGGCTCTACCTCAGCTAGTGTTGTTAGCTAGGAAGGCAGTCGACAACTTCATTGCAGTTCACAAGCTTCAGCGTGATCGTTCTGAAGGAGCGCGTCTAGCAAATCGCCCCCAGCGGTCGAGTCGACTTCGTGAGGTTTTCGGGGTCAGCACTAAAAGTGAGGAAATCGCAGAAGTGCCAATGAGTCTGCTGCATGTCAACGTGCCAGAGGACCTGAAGTTTGCTGTACGTGAGATCTCGCAGCCCAAAGATTTCTTCTGCATGGCCTTGGAAGAGAGTATGTCTGCTTCCCCTTCTGGCTCTCCATCTCCTTCAGCGAATACTTCAGACACCCCTGAGGAGGAAGATACTGCCAACCTGCCTCCCCTCCAAGTACACGCACTCCAACTGCTTCTTTTGATAAAGCCATGCTATACCAATACTGACGCAAGCGTTCACGAAACCTTTAATCGTGCCTATAAGCATCCATTAGCGAACCACACGATACGAGTTAGCATGTCAGATAGTGTTGTAACGCATACCTCCAAGTTCGCCTCGGTGGCCATCCCAGAGGATCTGTTTAAGGCCCTCTTGAACCGCAACCTCCAGGCAACTGCGTTAGATCAATTCGTTGATAGCAATCCGTTCAATCGCAAACGTGGACCCGAGCCATGCCAGTATGATCTTTTACTTCAACCAGCGCTCGTGCCTGCTAGTGCGTGCACCACGATGTCGCTCATGAATCGATTCATCTTCTTAACTACAAAAGATGTCCCAATTCTTCTTGGAGCTGTCCTCGCATTGGACAACAAATCCCTTGATATGTTCGGCTGGGCATGTCCGCGCCTGCAGACGAAGCTACTGCAACCTCCACGTAATATATCACAGGAGAGCTCAGTAATGCATCAGGAATTAGTTGACAAGGTGCTTCAATCGAGGCAGCAGCGTTGCGTTGCAATGTTGAACTGGTTAGTCAACGAGTCACGAAACCTCGTAGGTGATAAGGAAAAGCCGGCAACAAGCGAAATCCAGCCCCAAGAGCTGATTGATATTGTGGATGGTCCCATTAGTGAATTTGATCGTTTGGAGATTGCGTGGTTGCTCGGAAGTCATGAACGTGCTCGCGTCGAAGTCAGTTCAAACCTGGATATGCAGTTCGTTCCTCAAATTGATTTGGAGAAGGACCAATCTGAGGCCAAATTCTGGGAGACAGCAGACTTGCAAACCCTTCACAGCATGCTCAGCAAATCAATGGCCCTTGAGGCGATGAAACACTTGGAGGCTATCGGTTTCGACTGCCCCTCTTGGATTCACTACGAGGCAGCCGCTCCAGAAAATGGCACAAGGCATCCATTCCCGATCATTGAAGACGAATATGAATTCATCGACTTCAAGTTCTACACGGCAGAGATGTTGGGTAGACGCTTTGTCCCCATGGATTCCTCCGTCGCTCCCTCCCCGATGCCCTCACCTACTGCAACAACAGGCACGGTTACTATTGCTCAGTCAAACTCAACAGGTGAGAACCCCGAGATTTTGACTCTCCATCACCTCATGATTTCGACTAGCCCCGATCGCAACGAGCCGTCAATTGACATATCTTGGTCAGCGGCGGTGCTCCCAATGTTGATTCGCAACCTTAGTCGTTGCCGCGTCCTGATCGCTTGGGCACGTAGGAAGGTCCAAGACGTAGTGCGCCGTCTGGAGATATTCGTAGATAATCGAGCTCGAGATGCGCAGACGCTGGGAACCTTGGTCCCAATCCTGCGTGAAGGACGTGCTGCCTTCGCAGCTTTGCGAACTCTTGTGATTGCCTATCGTAGACAGAGATCTCTCGTTGCGTTTGCCTATCTTCAGGTGCGTTCCCGTGGTCTCGTAACTGCAATCCAAGGCTCGGTCGCGGACGCCTCCAAGCTAGGCCCTGTTGCAGTGATAAGCTACTCATCGTTGCCAACCGTCCAGGCTCTTTCAAATACCATGCCAGACCCAGGTCAGTCATCGAGCCGAAGTACTGTTGCGGCTAACACGCGTCTCGATCTTGAGTGCGTGTTGTTTGGTATGACCAAGCTGCATCAAAAGCAGTATCCACTTGGTATGCGACACCCATTGCTTGCATGGACGCCGGCGTGTGCATCAGCAATGCAAGGTGCGTTGGCTCTATGGAGTCTAGCAGCGTATGAATTCGTGAATCATCCTGCAGCTCGAAGCTGGATGCGCACAATGTCGGTGCACATTCCTACTCAATTCCGCCGACTCCTTCCTGGGAACGTTCAGTGGCAACGAACAGCCTATGCCCCAGTGTTCCGAACAAACGATATGGCGTGCAAGTTGATCGCACCGCGCTTAACAGGCTACAGCGTCGCTGAGGCACTCTGCAACAGCAGTCTGAGCAACAAACTCCCATGGTTTGTCAAGGGCCTACGTAACCCGCTCCTTTTCCCACCATCGCTCGAGCGACCTTACGGGTGCGCCTCTCGTGAAATTGTTCAGGCCCTTTGCTTGGACAATAGCACAGGGGCTCGATATGATACACTTGCGTTAACTGATAAGCTGCCATTCTCGCTACTCCAATTCTTGCTTACATCCAGTCGATTCCTTCTGAGCGAACTTAGTGAGTTGCCATCCTCCAAAACAGGAACGCAGCACCATGCTGCAAGCACGCTAGGAACAATTCTTCGCACAGTCCTGCAGCACCTTGTCATTTCTATTCGATACAGCGAAGCCTTCGAAAGCCTTGCAGATCTTCACCTCAGAAATGTGGGTGATCTTATTCACCAAGCTGTCGATGATCCTATCGCTCTGGGCGCGGTCCCTCAGACTTCGTTCGTAACGGTCAGAGGTCAAAAGGTCGAAGCCTTCTATTGGTCTCCCGAGATGGGAGATGTACCCTTCCTGACCGATGTTCTCGATGGTGCAGAGAAGTCAGTAAGTTCTGACAGTGTAGCTACACCCGAGCGAAAACAGCTTGAGGCGATCCTTGATAGGATCCTGGCGTCAACTGACGAGAACCCTCGCATTAACTCAGACATCATCCCACGAAACGTGCTGCAATCTATCATCGAAGGGCTCGAACTCCAGAAGCGCTCCAAGCTAAAACATATTTGGCGTAAGCTCGCTAGCGCTCGACCTGTGGCTTCGGAGCCAGCCTATTTCAGAGGTCGTGCTACCTTCACTGCGAACGGCCCAAGTTTTAACCGACGTCCCACAATTGAGGGCTGCGCAGTGAGTTATCTTGATGGGAAGGCTATTGCGAACATGAATATTGCAAGTCCATATTCAACTTCATATCGTATGCTTTACCAAGCCGCTTTGGCGCGAGTACGTCGTGAACACCTCCTCGACAGTCCATTCCAACCTCTAGTTGCTCAGTCACTCGATTTAATGACGAATTGTTTCGTCGCCTCAAATTCGGACTTATTAGCAGAGATTGGAAGGCCCGAGTTCTTAAAACAGACACTCGAGTCTGTTCGACCCCCTGAGGAGCAGGAAGAGTCAGATGAGAAAGGACCACCTTCTGCTCCTGTGAACAAGCCTACACCCGCGACGTCTGTCCAACCAGTTAGCGTAAAGCAGGAACAAATCAAAGTCAAGGAAGAGGCAGAAGAATCAGTGTTGTCGCAACTTCCTCGAAGCGCCAGCGATACAATAACGGCGTCGGCTGCCCGAGCCGCTGCAGCCCTTGCGACAGCAGCAGCGGCGACAGGACAGTCGATTGCGCGCTCTCCTATCAAGCCCGAGACCTCTGACCTGGATGAATCCAAGATGGAGGAGCCTCCGCTAAGTGCTCAGTCCTTGAAAAAGCCTCCCACCTTCCCGATAAGTCGCAAGGGCCTTTGTGCGGAACTACTTCGTCTCTCCGTAATTGCGCATACGGCGACTCAGGTTGATCGAAAGTCACGAACTGCTCAACAATTAGCTGACCTTCCAGGAGTCCAACAGGCATATGCCGATGCGTCAAAAGAGCTTAGTCGCGAAATTGTCGCACATATTGACACCGACCGCGAGGAAGAGGCGCGCCTCGTAGCAGCCAACATCCCATTTGAGTGGGAGAGTCTTGCTCCCTCTCAAGTTCCAGATACGGTGTCGCGACTTAAAGCTATTGTTGACGCGCTTCACAAGATTATCGAACTGGTTGAGAAATCCCCTGTCAATGACCGAGCTCAGTCTGCTGCAAACCAACTAACGAACATTGCCAAAAAAACCTCGATGATCATTGACACCCTGAATGGGCGTCACTTCCTGGCCTATGTTGATCGCCGCGCGAACCCGAAACCACGGGTGAAACCCCCGGCAGGTCGCACACCCTCACGCGTCAGCCTTCAGCCTACGCTAGATCCCCCAGCTGCTCCTTCACCTGTCCATTCGTCATTGACCCCGTCCTCTTCTTCAACGCAGCTCTCACCACCGCCCGTGGCTTCTGAAGCTGCCGAGTCCGAGTTTATGCAATCATCAATGGTGAGCTCTTCAGATGATCTCGCGGTCAAGCCCGAGACAACGACTCCATCCCAGAGTCGTAAGCGCCGACAAACGCCTGTAAAGGGCGAACTTCAGCCGGGCTCTGAGTCTCAGGTCATCAGGGAGAAACCAGCTGATACAATCGCATTCATTCACTTGAAGAACCTGAACCTGGATATGTCAACTCTGAAGGGGTCCCGTGGGCTCCGCCTTTCGTCTCAAACTGACCATATTATGGCACCATTGATGAACTTAGCTCAGGCGACGGATGCTTTGCAGCTGCTTGTCGAAGACCTGGCCTTCATGTCACCCGAGGCCGTAATCGTCACCCAGTCTGTCCAGGCTGCTGATGACGTACCGCAGGAAGCAGCTCCGCGTGAGTTGACTCTGGCCATTTTTGGCAATGGTCTTAGCGAAATTCGTAGTTACTTGTACATTCGCAAGACGATCGATCGTCACATCGCGATTTATGACAAGCTAACTTCCATCAGCAAGACTTATGCGGCTCGGCAGCGACTGGCGGCCGGGCTTCGGGCATTTGATACACAACAGAAGCAACTCTACCCTGAAGCTCATAACACTGAGTCTAGCTCGACTATGTCAGATGGGCCAGAACCCGAGGGCACACTGCCGTACCTTCAGCACGTCGCTGGACAGCTGCAAGCAACGAAGGCTCTTGTGCTTGATGATCAGCACCAGCTGTTCGAGTCAACACTTGCTGAGGTGCGAAAGGGTATTCAAAGTGGTGAGGGCCTAGCTACACTAAAACGCATGCACTTCCCTCACGTGCTGAAAACCCTGGGTTTGGCCAGCCAACCCCGGGTGAGTGGCAACCCCAGCGTCAGCAGCAGCTCCTCCAAAGACGTGCAAAACCCTTATTCCCTCATGCCTCAGAACACAAAAGGTCGCATCCCCGATGCTGTTCCACAGCAGGTTAATGGTGGTATCCAGTTTGGAGATGTCACCCTAGAGGATGATGGTTCAATCCGAAGTCAGACTGGAAGCGCTACTGCGAAATGCGCGGCAGATGAAGTCTCCGAAACGCTTCTCAACGCACCTCCGCTGCCTCAGGCCGGTCGAATTCAATGGGAGCAATTGTGTGAAGAGTACCGTATCTGGCTCCACAGCCCTGTCTATCTTGACGATGATGAAGAGTTTGACGATCTTGAGCAAGAAGAACTTAGCGGAGAACCGGCATTCCTCATGGCTGAACCCGACGAAGCAATTGAAGAGGCTCTCCGCAAATATCCTCTCAGCGGCGAAGAGGCTTGCGCACTCGCGGCCAAGGCAAACCAGGTCGCAGGCGTATCCGTCGAAATAGCTCGAGGTCGTGCGGCTCTGCTTTCCAGTGCCAGACGAGCGGCGAAGCGAGAGGCTTTGGCTCATGTCCCACCGCCGTTGTTGCGTGTGGATGCACCAATTGGCACGTTTTCCCCTGCACAATCTATTTGGGGCTCACTTGCACGCAGCTGGCCCCTCATGCCACCTGCGCCTGAGCTCTGCTCAGACGCTGCGCAATGGCAAGCATTGGGTGATAGATTCCGTCGCTGTGCAAAGACCGTTCTACCTGCCATGTCTGTACTCATCCTGAAGGGTGAAGGCTTCTTGCTGAAGTTGCGAGAGCTCGCCATGACACAGCTCCATTTCCTTGAACAACTTTCGAACAAAATCAAGAACTCGGCTCACCGCGCACCTACACGTGGCCGAAATGCCCTCACACTCGCAAGCATGGTTGAGAACTTATTCTTGGCAGATACCGAGCTGACAGCATTCGTCGTGAATCATGACGCAACGGGTCTCCCACTTCAAGACACCGTGGTCGCGTTGGCACAAGAGGCGACCCACCTGCCCATCGCGTTCGCTCCTGAAATGGAGCAGGCGATCTCTGACTATTTGAAGGCAATGCGTGATGCGACACCTTCTGTGGACACGAACCTCCCGGCCGTCTTTACTGATCACCAACGCTGGGCCGGGCTTCAGCTTGTCTTACGTCGCTTGTTCAAATGCTTGCGCTTTGTCAAGGCCTCACAAACCTTCCTGCTCGCGCTCAATGAGTACATGAGCAGCATCCCTGGCTTTACTCCAGCCGAGAAGGTTGTCACGGCTCGGATTCTTCGATCGGCCGGATATGTCAACGCATATGTCCAGCGTCCTGATGGCGAGTGGTACCTGCCTGTCTCGTCACTCGAAGCACTTGCTGTGAACGTTGGTACCTGGCCACACTCTCCGGCTGCAATGCTGCGCCACGCCATTCGTCAGCATGAGGAGAAGATTTCGAGTCCGAATCAGTAATCCTTTCTATTCGTTTGGTGGTGGTTCGACCGCTGGATTCGCGTCTGATCTGCATTCGTGTTCTACTACTGCCACCTGTAACCATGACTCCATCACTTACCCCACTCGACTTCATTCGACCTGATTTGATTCTGTACCCTCCTGTTTCACTCCGTTATACCTTGATAGTCTACCCCTCTACGCCCCCTTCCTTGGCTTCGTCTCCCTGCATATTTGTATGCAGCCAAGTCCATGTCATCTACTTGCTTCTCCCAAGTCCTCCACGGCACTCAGCAGCTACGCTCGCTAGATCATCACTCGCAAATAGCATGAGTGAGTAAAGCTGGCGGCACGCGTAGTGTCCTGAGTGCGCGTCATCCCCATCCCATCCAGTCCCCTCTGGTACGCGCATCCCATCCAGCGCAGCCCTGGACTGCCGCGTTGGAGAGTGAGTTGTCCATAATCCCAGGTAGTCTGAATCTCTGAATACATACACGTGCTCATTGCTGAAAACCTCACCACTCGATTCTAGTTGCGCTCTAAATGCTTATTGACACCATTGTGCGCAACCTCACACACTGCGTGTTTGGGTATATCGCCTCGGTTCCCATCGCACGAATTGCGATGAAGGAAATGGAGTTTGTGACGCCGTTTGCTGCGCTGTGCGTCTTCCTCTCGGCATACCTCAACTACGAAACGGTCCTCAACGCTTATCTCTTTGATGCGCTGCCATGGCTCCGTAATGTATACATCCGTGCCACCGCTACACTGCTTATTGCTATTGCCTGCTATCTCAAGGAAATCCGCGGCTTCCGTCCCGCCGCCCGTAACCTCGCTGGAAGGTAGGTTCCGTTGTCTCTATGCTTGGCTTAATATTTGTACGCATATCCGCTACCTGACGCGCACTTTAGCACTCCAGAAGCCTCAAGGTCAGCCTCGAATCTCACTGAAATATCACCTGTCATCCGTCCAACTTGGCACTTTTTAGGGTATATCTCGTGACCGGAGCCAACTCGGGCATCGGATTGGAAACGACCCGCCAACTAGCGGAGATGGGTGCCACGGTGATTATGGGCTGTCGGTCACCAGCTCGTGCCAACGCCGCTCTGGACGATGTCAATCACTCCCTGCCGAAAAACGGACGTGGCAAGGCGGTGGTGCTGACTGAGTCGTTGGACCTATCGTCTGTGGCAAGTGTGATTTCCTTCGCCAACTCGGTCAAGCAGCAGTATGGTGAGCTCCACGGTATCGTTCTGAACGCTGGAATGATTCCCGGTAGCAAGTATGTTGTCTCCGTTGATGGTGTCGAAAACACCTTTGCATCGAACCATCTAGGACACTTCCTGCTTGTCAAGCTGCTCTTGAACCACATCGCACGAGTAGGCACTCCAGAGGACCCTGCCCGAATTGTTGTGCTCTCGTCCTCGCTTCACAAGATTGCCAAGTCCGCAGATGCATGCAAGCCACCCACTGAGGCTACCTACTCGTCCTTCTCTGCGTATGCCCAGACCAAGCTCGCAAACCTACTCTTTATGAACGTTTTGATCCGCAAGATTGCGGAGACACCTGAGCTGGCTGGCAGGATCACCGTCAACGCTGTCCACCCAGGCAATCCCTTTACTAGTGTCACTGGTAATATGAGCAAGGCACTGCAGATCCTCGAGGCAATGTTCAAACCCTTCCTTTACCTCTACCGTGAGACGTGCACTGCGGGTGCGTTCTGCTCAGTCTTCGCAACGATCTCGCCCACGCTTGTGGGCAAGAACGGCCTTTACCTTGTCGACTGCGCCGATGCTTACCGAAGTCCCGAGGCGTACAACATGGCGAACTCTGAAAAGCTCTGGGAGAACTCAGAGACGATCCTCAGGGAAGTCCTCGCAGCAAAGAACCTTAGTCTGTCGACAAACTAACTGTGGTTAACAAGGTTATATTTATATTAACACGGGAATTACTGTTAGCGTCGCATGTGATAACATTCGATTCGTTCAGCTTGTAGCATAATCTGTTGAGTACTATATACATTTAAACATCAGAATACATTATCAATTCAATGAAGCTTTTTACAACTGCAACCGAAGGCTGACGTCGTTGCTTACCACTCCGATGCGATCAAACCTGCTTCCATACCTGCAAATGTCTCACACACGGTTTTTAAGCTCTGCGCCGTGTTGTGAGCGACTTGCTCTGCTGCCTTCAGAGTCAGGCAGCGAACGTGTTCGTACGCAGGTGGGATCTCCCCGACAGACGTCGAGGCCAGTCGAGCAAAGGTTTGGATAAACTCGTTAAGCAGAGACGTCGCCTCAGACTCACCCAGGTCACCGGATCGCGAGCGCGCATATGAATCTCGGAAAGACTGAGTCGCGAGTTCCAGCTGTTTGCATGCCTTAGAAAGCTCGATCAGGTCTTTCGAGAGCGAACTCGATGCACTGTTCGAACGCCACATCTGTTGCTCGCGAAGTAGAGCGCGCAAGATAAGGCTCGGGGTGACCTTACCCTGATCATTCGCCTCAGGGTTCACAGTGTCGTTTGCAACGAGAGCAACGAGTCGTGTCTCGTAGTCGGCAATCGTTCGAGACAATTTGGTTACAGTAGTCATGAGTTCGTGGGTCTGAGCCTTGGCGATGTTAGCTGAAGCAACATGTTCGGCTGCTTCCGCACGCACCTCAGCTAACTCACTCTCAAGATGTGCCGCATGCCCTTGCCACTCGGCCAGTGCATCGTCCCTACTGCGAATTGCATTTACAGCCTTCTCGATCAGCACGTCCCTTCGTTGGACCGCTTGGCGACAGGCGCTCAGCACCTGTGAGTAAGATTGCTTGCAATGATCGCATGCGATCTCCGGAAGGTCTTCTGCTGCCATCGCGCTGCCAAGCAGCCTTTGGAGATCGTCTGAATCAGCGGAAGCATTCAGGGTGTCGTTGGCGGGTGCTGCAGCGCTCTGCAAGTTATGCACCAGCAGTCGTAGCCGACTGACCTCGTCCCGGAGCTGGCTTGACTCCTTTGCGTGAGCTTCGGTCGAGATCTTTGCATACTCGAGCTGTGTCTGAAGCGCGACGTTCTCTGCTTTGACCTTGGTAAGCATTTGCTTGAGGTGGCCGATCGTTGCCTGTAATTCAGCAGCTGCCTCAAGCGAGTTTGACTGCTGCTCAGAGTGATGTGGAGACTGTGATGGAAATAACGTGCCCCAGGCGGCTGCATGCTCCCCATGTTCCTGCTTGATGGCCAGCAGACGAGACATCAAGCGAACTTCTTTTTCGAGTTCGGCACAACGGAGAAACAGTTGCTCAGCCCGTTCGCGATGTTTGCTGGCCTCTACCTCTGCTTCGATGAGACTCTTGGAGTGATTAATACAGTATCCTCGGAGAATGGTGGGGATGGAATCGAGACTGACGGAATCTGGATCAGTCGTAGCATCACTTGGATTGGCAGTCACAGCATCTTCTTGTCGGGGGCTTATCTGTGCCTTGGTGGCTCGGGTATGTTGCAGCTCTTGCTGAAGCTGTTTGACCTGAGCTCTTAGGGCGGCACGAGCCATCTTACCTTCTTCCAGTGCACGGCGCATTAGCTGAGCCTCGGCTAGTAGTCTCTCACGCTCAAGACGCCAGTTATCATATGCACGGTCTTTGTCATCTCGCCGAGAACTTGAAACTGAACTTGCACTTGAATTTGGAAGCGGCAAAGCGAGTAAGGATTGTACCTCTGATTGCTGCTTTGAGTTCGGGGAAACTTGGTATGAAGACAAGGCCTGGCTCGGTCTGCCAACGGCATCCAGCTGATCACCCCCGACATCTGCAGCTCCAAGTCCGCTTAGTATGCTTGCTGCCTGCAAGAGCGCGCTGCTCTTCCCACCCAAGCCGTTCTGCAGCTGGGCCAGGTCTGAGGACGAACCGGATGTTGAGTGGGCCATGGGCACATATGGAGTCCACCCCTGCTGGAGCTGGAGGTGTTCTTCTTCCGTCAAGAATGGTCTATACGGCGTCGTGTCTGCTTGCGATGAGATCTGCGACGAGGAAGCCCCTCTCGAGTCTTTGCTCGTGAGTTCGGTCTGAGTCGAGGGAATGGATCCAGTCTTCAGGACATCCTCCACATAGACCCTCCGCGTGCTGGTAGTGGTCGGGAAGGTCGTGCTTTCGTCGGGATCTTCGGCATAGACGTCCCTTCGTGCGTCGTCGTGCGTCTGCGTCTCTTCATGTGGCCTCTCAGGCCGACTCGGACCAGCTGTGAGGCTGTCTTGGGATGTGCCATCGTGGAGAATCCCGGGTTCTTGCTCATCACGAACATGAGAAGGCTCGTCTGGAGCGGCATCTTCCACTAATGAGTATACTATCCTCCCCAGGTCCTCCTGTTGGGGCTGTCGGGGTAAGTGCTGGAACTGCTGTTCCTGCGAGTCACTCTCGAATGGCTCGCCATCGGTCGGCCCTGTGCTAGACCCCCTGATCCGCAGCGTAGAATAATATGCCGTGGGATGTTCCGCCATTCCGCAGGTTCTGTGTGAGTCAGGTTGTCCCCAAGCTAGTGCGCGCGTAGGGTCTTACTGCCGTGCACAACGGCCACTGAACTGGAATATGCGTATTAGCCTGATCGAGAGGTTTGGTCGGGTAAGGTCCAGGCTCGATAGACCTAGCGGGAGGTTCCAAACTTGATTACTATCTCAACTTGCAGGTTCAATGGCGCACACGGCCAAACTCACAACGGTGGATATCCGAGTCAGCCAGTTTCAAAATTCAAATTCCGACCTGGCTCCCCCCTCCTCGACCGGAGCAACCGTGTGTACAGCACTGCTCACCAGCTGCGAGCGCTTCGGGTACTACGCGAATAGCCTGTTCACAAGCTCCCAACACCGCATACCCCCTGCCTGCAGAGATGAACCCTGCCAATCGCGAACTCCAGTCTTGGCGCCAGTGCCAAATGTCCCTGATCTCGGCGAAGCGCTTGCGTTGCCCTCTAGAGCCGATGGAGGATAGTTTATACCAAGCTGCCAAGCGTGTTTATGTTGCAACCTGTGGCCCAGCGCTCGAGGCAGCCTTGAGCAGACCCGCTTCTGGCAGGGCTCCTCGGTCGCTCTCCCGAAAGGTAGGCTCTGAAAAATCCCGAAAAATCCCAGAAAATCCGGGAAATTCGGCCTCGACCCGTTTAGCCGCATCCGGCCAGAGCTCCCGAAAAATTCCCGGAAATTCCCTCGAAAACCCTGAAAAATGGTGAAAAATCGGCCAAGTGAGAGAAGGAAACAATACGTGATTTGGGGAGACTGAGTGAGTGCTCGTGTGTGTTTTGCCAATGGTTGTGATGTGCGTTGCGGGACACGCCTATCAGGTCTCGGGATACCCCATGACACCCGGTGGATGAGCCCCTAATCAACGCCAAAGACGACGACCTCCCAAAGTCAACTCGAATGAACGTGGTTTGCCCCCTGTTTCCCCGCCCTAACGTTCGGACCCGACCCTTAATCCCCCCGCAACTGCTTCGTATAGACACACAAGGCGCACGTGTGGCATCCCTCCACGCATCGAGAATGCTCGCGGCTCCCTCCAAACGACGGACGATGAGCAAGACCGCGTTCCTTCTCATTGCTCTCCTTGTGGTGCTTCTTCCGCTGGCTGTTCTCGCCGAAGACCCGGCGGCACAGACTGGGGCGGCTCCTGCTGCTGCCCAGGCTCCCGCACCGGCCCCTGCACCAGCCCCCGCTGCTGTGGCCAACGCCACGGCTGCCGTTGCCCCAGCACCTGCAGCTGCTAATTCAACGGAGGCGGTTGCTCCTGAGGCCCAGCCCGCAAATGCTACTGCAGCTGGAAATGCTACGCAGGCTGAGGCACGACGCCGCCGCCGCCGAGTAAAGAAGCCCATTCACAAGGTCTCCCAGCTTGTTGCTAAGATCCAGCCCTCAAGGCCCCGCGCTCGTCCCCCTACTGTGAACGCGACTGTGCAGACCAAGAAGGAGGCACCTGAGATTCCTCCTACCCTTGCTGAGGCTGAGATTGAGTTCTACCTGCGTACTCCTAACTCCGTAATCGGCGATGACAAGGCATTGTTCGAGCAGCGAATCATTCAGGAGATCAGCAAGGGTGTGAACCAACCTGCTCGTCGCTTCGAGATTCTCTCCGTGACCCCTGGCCACAAGCCCGGTGTTGGTCCTATGATCCGCTTCCGCATCCAGCGCGTCACTCCTCGTGATGATCCTCGTTCGCTTAGCGCTCAGCAGGTCGCCACCACCTTCTACGACCACGCTATGGACCCTGCTAACGTTTGGGTCAACCTTCCTCTCTTGAGCCATGTTGATCGTACCCGCGCGATCGTCGTTGAGGTCAAGAAGTGGAAGCCTCGTCCAAAGGAGCCCACGATCCATGCTCAGATGCGCATTGAGGTCGATATCCGCAAGATCGAGCCCAAGCTTGAGGCTTTCCTCAGGGCATTCGAGGTCGACGTCGCCGCTGGTGTTGGCTGCGAGCCTGAGCAGATTGAGGTTACTGGTGCTGAGCCCGACGAAGACGGTCTCTCGTTGACGTCTTTGATTGTCTACTTCGACATTCACCCTCGCCTTCGCGAGCTTCCCGAGCCCGAGATGACGCCCACCAACATCGTCAATACTCTCAAGAAGCTCTTGCTGGACCCCAAGTCGCCCCTCCGCATCCGACCTACCATGGTGCGTGCGGACCCCTTCTTCCCGCTCCAGAACATCATTCCCAAGGCGAAGGCCAACCCCGACTGGGTCCGTGATCCTGAGCAGTACCAGGTCGCAGAGATCGCTGCTGATCCCATCCAGCTGGCACGACCCTACATCTTGCCAACTCTCTACGTCCAGGCGCCCCCTGCACCAGTTGCTCCTGCACCCATCATCGTCCCCGTCGCATAAGCGAAGGAGACAACGGAATGCAGAAGCGAAACCGAATTCGTTGGAGTATCTGTACATCCCAACACCCGCCGCACACACGTCGTTTCGAGCCTAGTCAGCAGCAATCAGTCGAGAAAGTGTAGAGTACGACCCAAAGTCGATGTCGATTCGATGCCCAAGTTGAATTTGCAGGATCGATGTATGTGCATGTAACTTAAGCAAAGTATGCGTAAGTCGAATAAACCAGCCCGCCATACTTAGTTTGAAATAGATTCCCGTGTATCCCTTCAATGCCACGATCATGCGTGCGTCCTGAGTCGGTAAACCTACACAGTCTACACACCTGAATCCGGACTAGCCGTTGTTTCGAAAGGGGTGAGAAACCGTTTGAGTACATTTTCCGAGGAATTGGATCTAGGGTTGGGTGCACTGCAGATGAATGCAACACATACTGTTGCATAGATCCATACTGGATCTCCTATCCCAGACCTTTTAAACCACTCCAAGAGTTGTATTCCTCTCACAAGACTCTGCCAAGGAATTTCCCTAGACGAGTCCCAGGACTGGACTTTCGTCCTTCGCTCGGGGGATCTCGGACATGGATAGGCGATCCACGCCGGATCGTACCAGATCCAGGGAGGCAACTCCAATAGTATCCTATTTGTCTTCTTTCGATCGTTCCATCGACCGCAGAATGGCCACACCTCGAGACGAAAAGTCGCTCTCACCGGTAGCCCGGCGACACCATCAGACGTGTATCGATCCCTACCGGCCCAGTTTGCCTCCAGAGCCTGATCATGGGCATGGAAACTTGAGTCGCTCCATACGCGCCACTGGCGCTCGCAGGCCAGCTCATGGCCACCCAAGAGACCCAAGAGACGCGGCAAACCGAGGTGCACGAGTCGCTGCTGGAGGGCAAGTACATAACATCAGTGGGACAAGTCTAGACACCAGCCGCGATGTCAACACCGGCAGTGTTAGGCACACGAGTCAGACATCATCTGCCACTCCTTGGTTTGCTCAAGTCGATGCCCTAGCGAACAGACCGAGCCTTCTCGACGCCAGACTGGCTGAGTACCCTCAGTTCGCTCAGGGGAGGCTACGGGCATCGAGTGGCAAAGAGAATGAAGAGATGTATAATCCACGAGGTGGTACATCACAACCGACCGGGCTAAGGGAGTATCCAAGTCAGTTGCGTGCCGAGGATGTGTCGAAAACTCGCATAGTGGAGCCAACGGCAACCGCGCTGCCACGACCAGAAATGCCTACTCCTCAGCAGCAAGAACTTCAAAACAGCTGGGTAAGTAGCCGCTACGAGAACGCTGTTGCCGTACGCGACTCGGCTGCGACGCTTCTTGTCTATGTAGATGCATTGGCTCATAGACTGGCACAGAAAAAGGCTCTACAGACTCAGAAGAGTACTTCGGCCAATGCCTTCGAGCAGTACAATGCCATTCACGACAGCATTCTGAAGACCACCACGCGAGACAGCCAAACAAGTACAAGCTCATCCCCATCGGATCCTGCACAACAAGCGCTCGCGGCCCCAGGAAGCTCTACGAATCAGCGCATTCTAACGCACAACTACCCAGCACAGAATGTTCAGCGGAGACTCGACATGAACGAGTCCCAGTCCTCTGAGCATGACATTCATGCCTGGTCCGCGCAACAGCACGTGCTACCTCAAGACAATACTTCCTTTGCCCAGGCATCGGCGGCAATGTTGAACCACTCCCATATTTCAAGTCACCCCGCTGCTCCCCTCTTTGTAGCTCCTTTACAGGCTGCCCCAGTCAGTCGTCCATCAACGGGTGTCGGAAGGGCGAGAGCACCAACTCCGGACACTCGAATCGATGGAAACAGTACAGCACTCATTCGACCCACGTCAGCGCGACCTTTGCACCTCGAGCCCAGGCCCTTGGGTTCGTACGGCACCGGGCGAGAAACTGTTATAACGGGTGAGGCCATGCGTCTTGGTTACATAACTAATGGGAGAACCCCAACTCCAGGCGTGCCTCCTTATCAAGGACAGGACGCGAATGCCATGGCCTCAACAGAAGTGACGGCCCTTGGCTATTCTGGAGTGTCGTCGGTCTCAGCCAGTCCAAGTGATGACACCAGGCCTCAAGACGGTTCTGCAAAGGATGTGGCGCTTCGTATAGTCAAGTCACACTACTTCCGTAAGTGGAGAAGAATCGTTCTGGAGCAGAAACGAATTAGGGCTGCGGAAAGTGCACGTCGTCGTGTCCGGTTACGCGTGGCGTTTGCAGCTTGGCGTGAACATCTTGCCAATATGCAGGAACTGGAAGCAGCCGCAGCCGATTACCGAGAGAGATGGGACATGCACCTCGCGGGCACGATTGTTACTCACTGGCGGATGCTTGTGCGAGAAGCATGCTTTCGTCGCCTTCGCTCTGCACGAGAGAGGAGGAGATTGTTGGAGTCTGCATTTGCTGACTGGCGCTATGAATATGGTCTGATGTGCCGTGCCAGAAAAGCTCAGGCGGGTCATGAACAGAGGCTGAGAGCTAGTGCGCTGCGACATTGGTTGGAAGTCACGTTAAATGAGCGTGCGCGCTCGCACCAAATGTCCAGGCGAAGAGATGCACTCGCTCGCTGCCTGGCGTGGCAGGACAGAGGGAGAGCTAGAGGGTATCTCCAACGCTGGCGTGATGCCACCAACCTCGACAAAGCGAAAGAAGCTGAGTTAGAGAAGTTGATCGGCACAGATCTGCAACGAAAACGCGACCAAGCGCTCCTTAGAGACGCTTGGACTTGTTGGAATCAAGCTTTCGCGGATATCCAACAGAAGAAAAAGATGGCGGACGAGCATCATGTCAAAGCAACTAAGCTGGTCGTGATCCGCGAATGGGCTCAGCTCTGGAGAGAAACTAAATTCGAAAGGGTTTATTATCGTGCCAGACTGTTTGCTCATTGGCTCCGGCTAACACGAAAGCGTTTGGCCTTTGCATTGCATGTTCGTAAGTTACGCGCGTTTTGGGCATGGCGACAGACGGTTGCAAGCCAAATCGAGGAGCGATTCGAAGCGAAAGCTGTTCAGTTCGACCGTCGCCAGAAGTTGCATCGCGCGCTCCAGCGCATGTATCGCTTTTCTCAAGGTGACTTCGAGATTCCTGGAACATCGGAAGATGCTGAGACCTCAATGATCACCACATTTTCCCTCAAGAGTGCAATCCTCAGGTATTGTCGGCAGGCTACATTAAGAAGAGGTGTGATGGCGCTCCTCCGATGTCGCGAAGAGGCAAAGCAGCGACAGGCATATCGAGAGGTTGCAGAGGAACACTTCAATCTTCAGCTTGCAAACCGATGCATGCTGTTCATTAGGAAATGGCACGCTATGGCGCTGGATTCACAACGGAAACGCGCTATGGATATCATGGCTAATGAGGCTGTAAAGTACTTCGAAAGACGTCGTAAGGCAGCCTTCATCGTTCAGTGGAAGCAGGCCTGCCCACCTCGCCCCGATTTGCGCGAACTTTTGAAGCGACACCAGACTCTTAGTCGTCAGAGGCGACTCAGGGCAACGTTGCTGTTCTGGCGCCGTCTCGCTGAAGCAATCACGTCTGAGGACGTCGAACGACAAGCTGACGTAGAGTCAGACCTCCAACCGCAAGGGGCCGACGTTCAAGAACCGAATCTCATATCCCAATGGAGAAACCACAGCTATGATGTACAATCAGAGCTTCAGTCCCAGCCGCATATTCATGACGTCTCATCCATTGAAGATGATGCTCACGTCGAGATTATTGCGGTTTCTGCAACCCAAATTGCCCAGATTGAGCAAACCTCGGCTGCTGCGAATGCGTATTCAACTGTGGCGGTTCTTCCATCAGAAGGGGAAGTCGTAGACGTACATTACATCGAACGTTCTACTCTCGAAGTAGATGGTCAGCAGTGCGAAGAAACAGATCAGCGGGGAAGTAGCCCAGCGCGATCAGCTACTCCTACTGGACGCATGACACCGGGACAGAGGAGTGATGGTGAGTCTCGCCGTAGCCAATGGAATCGGCCCAAAGAAGAGATTTGCCTGCCAGGAGAGGATAGCTCTGAGGGTGTTGAGGTGAAGTCGCCTGATCTTCACTTCGACTCTCGAGCCACCCCACCCAGGCCCCAACCTGAGAGCATTCCTCCTGCGTTACCCGAGGAAGGAAATACTCTGGCGAAGAAAATTGAGTGTGAAGAAACGGATGTGAGCACCCACGGAACCGAGCAGGTTCACAGCCCACGTAGCGATACAGGGCTCGCTTCGCCGACAGAACTCCCAGCTGCAAGCATCCCTCATGCGTCCATATCTCAGTCTTCGGATCGTACGACAACCCCTCCGGGAGAGACCATGTTAGCAGAGCCAAAGATGACATCTGAGCTCTCTGTCGCTGAATGCACCGACGACAACAGAGCGCGATCACCCAGCTCGATTGAACGTACGCTAGCCGTTAGCTCACCACAGGACCCCGAACAAACAGTTCCCCAGACTGTTCGCATTACTTCCGAGCAGGAATCCCAGCAGCCAGCGATCCCATCGTCCCCTTCCACGCCAGCCGAGCCCGCGTCACGTGCCGACAACGTGTCACAACTTATGACACCGAGTCGAGAACCGCTTCCAGCACTCGCTGGACTGACAACATCGCCGCCTCGCCAACGCGTGGATCCCAAGTCCGTTCCAGAGCAAGGTGTTCAGTCGAGAGGCGGCAACGAAATCGAGATCCGCCTGTCGTCTCCGTTCAAGCCGGTCGTCCGGGTATCCTCTGGTGGCTATGTCAACCTGGTGGAATCTTCGAGTACTATCGAGGCAATGCCTGAGTCACCGGTAGAAACTAAGAACTCCGGTGGACAGACCATTCTTGCAAGCATGGGCCCGTCTCTACGAGAAGCAGTCATGCAACTTGTTGATAGCACCGGGATGCCCCCAAAGCAGGCTCTCCGGCTTGGAGCTGCTGATCTCATCGAACTGCGGGCACGCGCTGTGCGAGCAAAGCATAAGCAGCAGCTTTGGAGGGAGCTTGCTGCTTTGAATCGAGGCTCTACGGTAGCCATGATCACCGATCACGATGAGTATCGTGAGTATGAGATGTATTTTGAATCGGAGCAGGATGCTGGAGAGCAACTGCATGCGTCCCATGTTCAAGTACCATCATATCGCCCGTCTTACGAATCAAGGCCATCCAGTCGTGCTTATGCGCTCGATGCAGAATCACCAGAACGCTTATCTCGCCGGCCGGGGATCTTAGGAACTGCACAGGAGATTCGTTCTCATCAAGGGGCCATGCTTAGTCCCGACAAAGAACGCAGTAGCAGTCGTGGGCATATGAATTCAGGCACACGACCTATCAATCGAGTATTGCATCTTGAGACGACATTCAACACCTCAATGTCTAGAGAATTCGACCGAAGTGAGATTGACCCAGATGTGAGGTACGACTCTCCTGCCTTCGAAAGGGAAGTCATAAGTATCCGCCAGACTAGGAGTTCTGCTCCAAGCGAACCAAGTCTCGTCCTTGGACGTAATGACGCTATTGCAGTTTTATTTGCAGAGAAATCGCTCCAGCGGCGTGTCTTTTTGGAATGGAAGCGTAGGATCAACATTATCAGACTTGGCAAATCGCTTGTTGCATCTCGGCAAGCCAAGCTACTGACGCGTACGTTCCACCATTGGTATACATTGGCAATGAAACAGCGTGCTTACAACGATTTCGTCGCAGAGCGCCGCAATGTGAAACTGACTGAAGCAATTCAGCATTGGAGAACGGTCGTACGTGGCTTTATCGACAAGCCCCTACAACTGTATAAGCGGTTCATTCTTCGTCGATGGGTTCGGAAGTACCGCAAGTTCACGCACCTACAGAATGCCTATGAACGCATCCAGGCCCAGCGTCGGAAGAAGGTCCTGCAAGAAGTAATCGACGTGTGGTATGGTGAGCTCATCAAGCTTGTAGAGAACGAATCAACTGAGAGTTCTACGGACGAATCGGAGCGTCCGAAGATCGACGAAGCTGATAGTCAACGCGATATGGTCGAGGCAGAGTCTGTAAAGAAGCTAGACAGCTCGGAGGCAAGCGCAGTAGGCTCTCCTGGCGTCGATGCCCGTGAAGAGATTACAGTAGTGAGCAAGTCTGGTGCCCAAGGTAGCCCTGCTACCGCTGAGACTGGAAGCGCAACTGTGAGCGACGAAGCTGAGGATAGATATGAGCTGCAAATGGTTACAATGCCGCAGCAGAAGGCGCCAGAGGCTGATGACCGCGTGAGTCTAGATGCCGACCAGAACACTTCAGCAAACCCGCAGATGAATGCAACCGACGAAGCAATCTTGGCGTTGTTAGCCGAAGAAATGCGACAGGGCAAATCTGTATGGAGCTACGTGGCTCCAGTCAAGCAGGTCTTTGCCAAGGCTGAGCCCCTCCCGATCTCGGTCTCAGTCGCACCTACAACAATTTCCAAATCACCAGGTCGCCACCGCTTCGCGCCAACCAGCAGTGCTCATTCCGAAGCTGGGACAGGTGCAAACAACAGTCGTGACCACTCACACTCACAATTCGCGTTTGCCCATATGCACGAGAGTCAAAGTACAGCGCAGTCATCCCCAGCGTCAGAGTGGAGTCCCCCGCAGCATCCAACTCCAAGTCCAGTCGAGTTCATGCGAACGCCAAGTGCTGAGGCCCCTCCTTTTCCATGGCTCAACCCGAGTGCTCAGGTCTCAGATCAACCGTTCGTCGCCGCAGCATCGGCTCGTCGTGACATGCGCGCGAGTTCGTCAGCAAACTCAACGCGATCGAAGCTTAAGATCATCCGAGCTAAACAACTCGCTCACACGTCCAGTCACAGAGGCGTGCCGACGAACGCATCGTTCGTGACAGTTCCAACACGCCCACACTCATCGCATGCGCACACATATGACAGAGACCCATCAGCAACTGCTCACGCCAGCGAAGTAGCTCGCGCAGCGGCGCATCGTGTTACCGCAGAATCAAACAAAGCCACAACTTACCATCACTCCCAGACGTCATCAACTGCTCCCACTTCAGCCCCTTCTTACCCGCCACAACACCGCAACACGGAACAGAGCCGGCCGATAGAGGTTCTTGCTTCTGACGAATATGATGACCGAGCCCTTGATGAAGCCATTGCACAACTCGAGCTGGACACTCAGCGCATTTCGCAACAGCTTCAAAAGTGAGCACATGCTGATGGATGGATCAGCGCTTCCGTTAGAACTGCATAGGAATCCTCCCGTGCTTGCATCTTTCACACAAAACTACGGGTAGTATGGGCATATTGTAGCCTGGAAAGTGTAATTCTTTTCTCATTTCATACACAGCCTCCCGTTCGCGACTGTCCGAGTGTCACAAACCCAGCTCGTGCGGTGTTCCACGGATCCCACTTTTTAGCCTGATCCGGTTATAATCATTTGGGTCAGCGAGAGCCCACAGCCGCATTCGGGGGTGTCGGAATAAGGCGGAGAAGGTGGGAAAAGGGGAAGGAAAAGGCAGTTTTGAGGTGCAAATATCCTGCATTGTCCACGCGATGATGAAGTGTAAAATACATGAAATGGTGTGGAATGGCAATAGAAAGCGTAATAAGATACTATCATTCACTAATATTGATGTAAATCCTGCTAATTTTATGAAAAATAACATTTTCTACTGAGAAGTATCACTTGTTCACCCCTCTCGCAAGCGGGTTTTGCCTTGACATTGCCCCTGGACGCGCCCGTACTGAGCTTACCCGAGCGTTTCCTACCACTGTGTTCCATCTAGATTCATCTGCGCGGAGTTACAGTGGCATCCCCACGCCCTTCCGTAACACAAGATGCAGAGATCGACGACCAACATGTACGTGCCTGTGCTCCTTGACACCTTAGTGCAGTCTAGGCTGCTCTTGGTCGGGATGCGACGCCCCCACATAGTGCGCGGCTGACTGCTTCATTTCTCTTCCTGCTCTGTGTGCTTACATGGCTTCACTCGCGTGAGAGCGACACGAACTAATGTTAGGATCGTTCCGTCTTCCACTTCATGTAGGAGCGTATCTTCGGTATACGCGAATGTGAACACGGAGGCAAACCGAGAGTACTGGGACTACGAGAACTTCCAGCCTGAATGGCACGACCAGGAGCGCTACGAAGTCGTTCGTAAGCTCGGTCGTGGTAAATACTCAGAAGTGTTCGAAGGACTCGACACCGTGACAAACGATCCTGTGGTGATTAAGATCCTCAAGCCCGTGAAGAAGAAGAAGATCAAGCGTGAGATCAAGATCCTGCAGAACCTGCGCGGTGGCACGAACATCATTCGTCTGTTGGACATCGTCAAGGACCCTGCTTCGAAGACGTGTTCGCTGATCTCGGAATATGTGGACTGCCAGGACTTCAAGACGCTGTACCCAACGCTGACGGATATGGACATCCGCTACTACATGTACGAGTTGTTCAAGGGTCTCGACTACGCTCACTCTAGCGGTATCATGCACCGTGATATCAAGCCCCACAACGTCATGATCGACCACAAGAACCGCAAGCTTCGTATCATCGACTGGGGTCTCGCTGAGTTCTACCACCCCTACACGGAGTACAACGTGCGTGTCGCCTCCCGTTACTTCAAGGCGCCTGAATTGCTTGTAAATATGAAGGATTATGATTATTCATTGGATATTTGGTCGGCGGGCTGCATGCTCGCTGGTTTGGTGTTCACAATTCACCCTGTCTTCGCTGGTAAGGATAACGTAGATCAATTGGTGAAGATCGTCAAGGTCCTGGGTTCTGATGCTTTGATGGCATACCTTGACAAGTACCACTTGGAGCTTGATCCACGAGAGTTCGGTGATCTCATCCGAACGCGCTATCCTGGTAAGCCTTGGGAGCGCTTCATTACAGAAGAGAACCAGGCGTTGGCGGTCCCTGAAGCAATTGATCTGATCAGCAAACTGCTCGTGATGGACCACCAAAAGCGTTTGACATGCCGCCAAGCCATGGAGCATCCTTACTTCGAGCCTATCCGACGAATGGAGGAGAGCGCACGCGCCGGTGCTCCTTATCAGCCAATGCAAAACCCTCACCTTGCAGCTGTCAATGCTCGAGCAGCTGCAGCTGCTGCAGCTGCTGCGGCAGGTCTCCCTACCCAACAGAACGAAGCAAAGGCCAACCAGGATGACTCTGATGAGGAAGAGGAGGAAGAGGAAGAGGAGGAGGAAGAAGAGGAAGAGGAAGAAGAAGAAGAGGAAGAAGAAGAAGAGGAGGAAGAAGAAGAAGAAGAAGAAGAGGAGGAAGAGGAGGAAGAATAAGAGAAAGTAGTGTAGATAATTCATTACCCTGGACCATTGCTACTGCAAATTTTCTCTCTTGCACGCGGAGCCATGCGACGCTTATGCAATACTACGCTACTTTAGGAATTTAGCGGAGCCAAGCTATGCTATGGGCAATCGTTGAAACAGCGCTGTTGCTTCAGCTCCATGGAACTCGTCAGCTAGGTAGTGATATACTCAAGCAGACGAGGCTGGCGAATGCGTTGTGTCTCTTTTATTATCTAATTTCGTAGTGGCTTGGCTCCGAATTGTTGATTGATCAGTCTGTCGCGTGGATGACGGATCGGTCTGTAAATCAGCATACTAACCTTTGTAATGGAGGATTTCTCTTGGAAAGGATAGTTCTCCATGCAAATGCATGCACGCATGCACTGGCCCGAATCACAGGGTCGTTCATTCCCCGATTCGTCAACTCGAGAGGCCGGCTGATCCTCTCCCCACCCCTTGACTACCTCGTCCCTCTAGCTAACTCTAGCTCCCCTTCTATTTATCGTTCGCTCTACTTGGGTTTGCCTTGCTTCGCATTGCTTGCGTGCCCTCAAAGACAATAGTAAATGTAAGAGTTTGGTCAAACAAGTTGTTAACACGAGTGCGCCACATCAGCAGCAGCATCAGCACAAGTTCGGGATGAGATGTGAGGCATTTTGTTGTGTGTCCAGCACCGATAGTGTGAAATCGAGTCGAACAGTGCTTAAGACGATGGCTACAGTCCAGCTGAAGCGCTATCGTATGTGTGTCTGGCCTCGGGTGTGGGTGTGGTTGGACCGGCTTCAATCCTATCCACCACCCATCCATACTGTTGTTCCATATTCCTGAGTACTGAAAACTGACCAAGACGACATAGCATTGTAAAACTAAGGCAATATTCGGACCGCGTCTATGTCCAAAAACAGTGCTGCGCGCGGTAAGAACTCAAAGCATGCCGCCAAGGATACGAAATCCAAATCCAAGTCAAGCAACTCAAGCAATTCGGTACGTTTTTCGGATCACTGGAGGCGTTAGGCACGCCTTGACTCGCGTATATACCATCTAACGAATTCTTCATGTGCTATGACTCACTGACCCGCTGCGTGACCGCCACCACTCTCTCCAGAGCGCGCAGAAACCCTTCTCCGACTTCGCGGGACAGCTCAAGAACCTGGGGCTGAAGATCAAGGATGTGACATCGGACGGGAATTGTCTGTTTCGGGCAATATCCGACCAGCTCGATGGTGATCAGCAGATGCACATGAAGTATAGAAAGATTGCTACGGACTACATGCTCCATAATCCAGACGACTTCGTGCCATTTCTTACCGAACGTATCGAAACTTACTGCAAACGCATGGCCAAGAATGGGGAATGGGGTGGGCACATGGAATTGCTCGCGCTGAGCCGTGCCTTGAATGCGAACATTGTGGTGCATCAATTTATGATGCCGCGCTTCGAACTCGCGTACCCTAACCCTGACAAGAACACACGAACGCTTCACGTAGCCTACCTAGATGGGCAACACTACACGAGTATTCGCACGCTAGAGGGCGATAACCATGTGGGACTGAAACTGATGTCGCACCTGAAGGCGGTTGCAGAGCATGGGAAGCAAAGCAGCAAGGATCGAAGCATAAGCCAGCTTGAAAAGAATGTGTTGATTGTAATGCAGCAGACGGGGTTCAAAGACGAGAAGTTCATTCGTGAAACACTAGATAGTGTGTTGGGTGATCTAGACTCGGCCATCCAGATTGTTCTCGCGGAGCAATATACTCGGGAGGAAGAAGAGGCCCGAGCGCAAGAGGAAAAAATGCGGGAAGCTGATGAAGAGGATGCCGAGGAATCCAAAGCCACCGAAAGTAAGCTTGACGTTGAAACCAAGTCCAACTCAGTCAGCAAACCATCAGGGCATCTCAGGCCCAACGAGGCCTTATTTTCCTATTGTGCGGATGACGACGAAAAATTCACAGTCCCAGAGTATAAGCTCGACGACGCCACTCCCGAGGACAACGTTACCCTTGCCAACTCACGAGGCACACCATTGCCTTCAGATCAGACTCAGGATAAAGCTAACAGCAATCCCGCGAGTAAAGTCCAAGGCAAGGCAACACAAGGAGAAACGATTGAGGTGACTCAGAGTGCTTGCTCCAGTGCGGGCGGCTCTGCATCGAAGTCCAAACCTAACAAACCGCCGGTACTCTCAGCGAAGGAGAAGCGACGACTGAAGCAGCTCGCGAAGCAAGAAAAGGAACTAGAGAAGGCCGCGAAACGGGCCGAGCTTAGAAAGCTTGCAGCCGAGTCTGGAAGTGGTCACAAGGGCAAAGGCGGACGAGGCTCGGCAGACGACTCCGATTCGGACGATGTTAGCCTGATCAATGACGCGTTAGGGGCCATTTCGATCTAAAGCGCTGGCTGTACATACAGGACTGTATAATGTATCGACCTTTCACGAGTGTATTATAGAATACATTACTGCAACACCCCTGGCGAGTTGATCGAGAGGAGGATCCAGCAGTCCTCGTCATCAGCGGCCAACCGCCCTTCTAGGAGCCTTTCCTGGGAAAATGGAATACACCTTGTCAGGAGGAAAGTTAGAATAATCTACCCGAATTCGGACTGAATACCACCTCGCATATGAATATCCTCGCTCAGCTGCCATTTTTAAAGGTGTCGCGCCGGTGGAAGGTGCGTCCCCTCTACACGTGCAAAATCTCCCCGTAGCCGGAGCGGGAAGATTTTCCCGCATAGATGTCAACCCACCCTGGAGACCGTCTCTTTTTCTCTCGTACTTACCTGTAAATGTGCGGCGCCATGATCATGAAGGTGGCCCGCCGCCGTGTGGATTCTCTGTCTTGCACACACATCACAGTTACGTCCACACGGGCTCTATTCAATCCCCCCGTCCGCCGTGCTAACGTCGGAGGCTAACAACCTCCTACGTTAGTACGGACCGGGGTGTGTTGGTAGAGGTTTACCATATTTTTTCACTCGGGAGGGAATGCGCTTGCGCAATCGCTCCTAGCCTCAACCCCAACCCTCGACATCGCTTTTGTCGATGTTGTTTTTAATCAATTTTAAGCAATCAATTCGAATCAATTCGAATCAATTTTAATCAGTGTTAGCGAAGAGTAAACAGATGGCATTACTCTCACTGTAGCTGTCATCAGACATATACACATACAGCCCACAGCTTACCACGCCTCCACGATATATATGCATATACATAGCCATCATCGTTAAAGCCTCGGGTCGTTTTTATTGTAGACACGCGCAGCTCCTCGAGCCGCATGAGTGAATAGTCTAGAAGGTTGCTATCAAAATGCAAAGCTTCGGGCAGTGGACACAGTCTTGTTGTCATACATTCTTCGTATAGTACACAAGTCGCCGATCCAAGTCGCAGATGGCATGTGGCACCATAGCTCTAGCTCTAACTGTGGTAAAACGTGTGGTGTGATCTCGGGCATGAGAGAAGGTGAAAACCTGATGGATTGTGAGTATGATAATAAAGTGGATCTCGGTAGACACGGGAAGTGGGAAAATGGGGGGCCTCGGAGAGGGGATCAACTACAGGGATATGACTGGAATGAAACCCAAACACGCTAAGATCACCTTGAGAAGCGAACCTTTGTGAAGTGTTTCGACAAGTCGATAATGTCTTGCTGTGAGATGAGCGGGCAGCCACCGATGTTGAGCTTACGCAGCTTGGGCAACGCAAACAAAATCCATGCTGCACGGTCACGCGTCAGGTTGACACATCCGAAAAGGTCGAGGACTTCAAGATTGCGGCAGTTCTGCAGCATTTGGAATCCACCATCACGGAGCTGCCGCGAACCGTACAAAGTGATCTGCTTCAGTCGAGGTGGGATAAACGTTGCCTCCGTGGGAGGACTGGATGCTCGCAGATGGTTTTGGAATGCGAGTCTTCGTAATGTAACATCAGTGAGTTGTGGAATAAGAGAAAGATTAAGGGATGATAACTTCATACAATGACTCACTAGATGGCCAATGCCTTCATCTGTGACACGCTGGCAACAGTAGAGTGAGATGTGTTCCAAGTTCAGCACCAATGGAGCCAACGAGCGCAGGCCTGCGTCGGTCACTCGATCGCAGTAGCCCAGATCAAGCGACGTGATTGCCTTCTGTCGACATGAAGCGAGCGTGATCAGTCCGTTGTCAGTAATCGCTGCACAACCGTTCAGCTTGACCTTTTGAATAGCAGGGTGAGTGCCCAGTGCTTCAAGCACGGCATCGTTTACTGCTGGAATCGATGACAGATCGATCGAGATTAGGTTCGGACAGCCACTGAGGATTTGCTGGATAGCACGCGTCGTAACACGGAAGCAGCCTGCCAATTTCAGATGCAGAAGATTCGGAAGGTTTCCGAGAAGGGCAATTCCACTATCATCGATCTGACGCGAGCACCCCTCGAGGTCAATCGTGGTCACATTCTGAAGATGGTTCGCGACGTATCGAATGGTTTCGTTGGTAAGCTGCGTCAAAAAGCGCAGAGAGAGCTTGTGAATGTACAGTGGGTTACGGCTCAAAAGCGGGATAACGATATCATCAGTGGTAGAGAATGGTGAGCAGGATGAGAGATCGACACGCTCCCAAAGTTCAGGACGCGTGGATATCAGGTAGTTGGTAGCTCGGCACACCCGTGCCATGATGCAGAGTTCGCGTGTGTTGAGGAACTTCAGAATTCGGTATGCGGGTGACTGCCTGAAGGCCTCAGATTCTGTCTCATACTCCGCTAGAGGGTTATTCAGAAGTGGAGTCTCAGCGACTAGGACCGGTTTTGTGTCCGTTGCGAACAATGCATGCACACCATGAATAAAGATGTCTGAAAGCTTCACCGATTTGCGAACTGGGTCTTCACTGCCACCAGCTGCCATAACATCCATGGCAGACGAGGGCTCCTTCCTCTCAATAGACATGATTCGCAAAGAATTCCGTTATCTCGGTCCACAGTCACGGTCTGCCTTTCGGTATTAGCTTTCTGTCGCAGTTTTCACACGTGGTCTACCACTGTAGTGTGTTGGTCTAGTCTCGACGTGGTACGGGTTTCCTGAGACCTCTCGTACCAACTGTGTCTAGCTCCCGCTTCACCACGTGTGCCAAGGATGGCGATGGGCTCGACTTGGATTCGCGTTCCTGACCTGACGCGAAGAGTCACTGGCGTGTTTCTCCAAGTCAATCACTCCGCGAGCCCGTCCAATGCTCCACCCCGCGCGTCGTGTGATTCAAGCGAGGTTCCGGATATGTTCCGAAGGGAGCGAACGACTCAAGTGGCGATACCTAGAACTGGCCTGGTCAAGTGACGGCGTGTGACTCAACGAGCTACGCCTGTCTAGACAATCGTCGCATGGGGACCAGTGTGTCAAAGTGAATACAGTCCTCAGGTATGACCCAGTTCTTTCTCACCCGTGTCTTTGGCGCAGTCAAGCGTTGCACCAAGTGGCTTAGGGGCACACAAACAAAGTTACAACGGCACTTCCTAGTTAGTCCCATAGAATCATCACGTTTGGGTTCCATTTCACGTTACATAGACGCTCAAATTCGCTTCGCAAACGCTGTTGTGGTGCTCAAAAATTTGGCTCCATCCTGGGGCCCAAGACGAGTCATGTGTGACCATGGTCACAGTTTGATATGCCTCTATTCCGACACCCCCTCCCCAGGTCTGGCCCCCTCGGATCCGAGTCCAAGCTGAGGGCAAAAATCAAGCTTGGAATAGCAGGGGTGTTTTCGCTCTGTCCGCTGCACGGCAGCTTCGTGCGCTTTGAGGATCTACCCATGATTGCATAGATAATCTCTGGATCTTTCACACCCTGGACTATTTCTTGCAATGCACGGGTTCTGTCGCGAGTACGGGACCACACAAAATGTGATCCTCTGAAGTCTCTCTGACAAGGCGAGGCTAGTGGCACAGCCATGAGACATCCCTGGGCATGGTTCTTGGATCTGAGGCGTGTGCTGAATATTTGCCTCACATCGAAGCCACTAACGCTATATGGTCCATCAGACTGCGCGGTTCTTGGTCGAACCGTGTCCGGCGACTGGGCTAGACTTTGAAGTGTAACAGAGCTCAAGATCCAAGTGAGATGACGATGCCTGGCGAGCGAATGGCAACGACAATCCGTCCATTTTCCCGTCATCTAGTGTTTGATCAGACTAACGTAGCATCTTGTTCTATTCTCGCATCCTCCCACTCGTCCTGTAGTCTGCATCCTACTCTCCGCTTCCCCTTCTTTGCGCCTTGCAACGGGACAGATTGCAAAGGAGGTTTTGGAGTACACCAGCACCAGACGCATATCTGCAGCAGCAGCAGCAGCAGCCGTAGCAGTACCAGTAGCAGTGACCGATTGTAGAATAGGTGTTTCACAGATACTACCCTACTAGTTGAACAAACTTCATATCATCCATCACACCAACACACCATGTCCTACGATCGCGCAATTACAGTTTTCAGTCCCGATGGTCGCCTCTTCCAGGTTGAGTATGCTATGGAAGCAGTCAAGCGAGGTGCAGCAGCCATCGGTGTCGTTTCCAGTGATCTCATTGTCCTAGCCGTCGAAAAGAAGAACATCGCCGCACTCCAGGATCCTCGAACGATTCGCAAGGTATGCCAGATTGACGAAAAGATCACGCTTACGTTCGCCGGTCTTACAGCCGATGCGCGTATTCTGATTGACCGTGCACGTGTTGAGTGCCAGTCCCACCGATTATCATTCGATGACGAACCCAGTGTTCAGCACGTTGCCCGCTTCATTGCACAGACTCAGCAGCAGTTCACTCAGCGAGGTGGTCGTCGTCCCTTCGGTTTGTCCACGCTGGTGGCTGGCTTCGACAAGGATGGTAAGCCTCGTTTGTTCCAGACTGATCCCTCGGGTACCTTCTCCGAATGGAAGGCATGCGCGATTGGACGCAACAGCCGCCCTCTGACGTCCCTCCTTGAGCGACTCTACTTCAACGAAGAGCCTCAGCCTGAAGGTGAGGGCGGTGAGAGCAAGAGCAATGTTGCTTCTGAGGAACTCATCGCCGAGGCCGAGGCTCGGGCGAACGCCATCGACATCGCAATCAGCGCTCTTCTCGAAGTCGTCGAGAATGGTTCGAAGAATATTGAGGTCGTCTTGATTCGTCGGGACAAGCCATTCGAGTTGATGAAGTCCGCTGACGTTGCCGCAACAGTAGAGCGACTCCAACGTGAGAAGGAAGAGCTTGTCCGCACCGGACGCGCCGGAGAGCCCCTTATCCTGGACAGCGAGTATTAAACGTGGGAAGAAGCCCGGACGAACCAGAGGCATTCCTCTTCTGGCGTCTTTTTCGGCCAGTTCGCGCTGGCCCCTATCCTTATCGATATCCAACTGAGAACACTCATCGGATACTATATTTTGAGGTGTATCTGTATAAAATAGCCTCGCATAAAAGCGTTTTAATCTTTAGTCAACATTCGGGTATCGAATAAGCGTATGCGATCAACAAGGGTCAAAGAGCGAAACTGGAATCAAAGCAATCGCAACAATATTTGTGTGTTTACAAGCTGATGGTGTCAAGCAGATGAGTAACTTAAACATGAGTCACAACGGTAAAGTTAGGCAACGAGTTGAGTTCAGGTATGGGTTGCAATACTAGCATGCAAAGCGGGACTATATACATAATGTCAGTAGTGGTTCTAAAGGCCGTTCGGCACAAAACTCGTCAGGAGGAGGGCTACATTAACAGTATGGCGACTGGGAAACCACTACCAATTCGAAGCAAAACTGGGAAACAAAAGTAACTGGGAAAACGATATGCGTTTAGGGATTATTGCTGCTGGGCGCTATGTGGGTGCTCACTGATGACGCACGACCAGTAGTTATCGTCGAAGCGGCATTCTCGTTGGTGTCCGGATCGAGTCGAGCTCTTCGTCGAGGTCAGAATACTGTGTGGTCTGGCTGCTCAGCTGATGGTCAGCGTCTTCATCCTCGTCCCCATCATTGTAAATGGTTGAGAGCATTGGCCTTTCGGAATGGCTGTGCTTAGAGCCAACGGTGGTCGTCATCAAGACATCGCTGCTAGTGCTGGCATCCGATGACTCATCGTCGTCGTCATCGAAGCCCTCGGTGCCCGATTCGACCTTAGAAGGTTCCAACTCGAGGGGCTCAGGGAGTTGAGGCCGCAAGATGAGCGACGCAAGCTGTGGAGAAGAAACTGCGGAGTCGCCCTGTACTGACTTGAGCAGTGCACCAAGCGATGGTACTTGATTCTGACTCTGACTCTGGCTCTGACCCTGGTTCTGGCTATCAGAAGCAGCACCGATGTTGGACTCAGTCGCTGGCCGCCTGTGGCAGGTGGGCGTGGCGGCTGTGAAGTATAGGCGGTTGATAGCACCTGTCAAGTCCACCTCTGTGCGATGGGTTGGGTTCGAAGAGGTGTGTACTTTACCCCAAACCCAAGGACTACTGCTGTGAGTGGGCATTACCTGTCCCGTCTTCTTCCCTGCCCGAAGTCTCTCGCCCACCGTCGTCTTGAGTCGAGGAATCAGTTCATTCCTTCGTATGCGAGTCTTGAGCTCCTGCATCTGATCCCTTGCTTTGACAAGCTCCTTAACGACATCCTGTGCCTGGTTCGTTCGCTTGGCAATCACCCGAACGCCGCGCATCGCAATTTCATTCGTCTCAGCAGTTGGGAGAATAATGGGTACTTGGAGCGGGGCTGTGATGGAGGGTGTCGTGCCGAGCACAGTAGAACATTCGGACGACGATGACACTGGCAACGGCCATGAAGTTGATCCTGGGGGACGGTTCTCAATGTCAGAAGAAGCCTCGAGCTCAGCTCGAGTTACCCCTCTGCTGCCACTAGTGCACTCGTTTGGTACTGTCGAGGTTGCTGCCATGCTGCGGAGGGTGTGAGACACGGCAATAGAGGCGACAGTCTGTGTCACAATCCTTTCCCTCAGCCGAGTCACCCGACTGCCTGCCACATACACCTCGGGCGAGGTCAGTGACCGCAGAGTCCTCCTGCCAAGCGAAGAGCGTAGCGGCAGCTCGCTCTGGTGGTGCTGCTCGCACTGATCTCGCTCAGGACGCTTGGGAGTGGCAGTATGCACGTCGGTGCGCATGTCGTGATGCGGCCTGAGTGCAGCATCAGCCACAGGAGCCCGCCCCGAGACCAGGTCGCTAACGGCAGTGATAGAATGATCAATTCTGGTATAATTCATGGGTGGTGACCCGAGCAGTCGCTGAATTTCGACTGAATTCAGAGTCTCCTGTGTCGTTTCAGTTGAACTCTGCATTTTGTTTTGTGATGCAGTCACACCACTATCCCGATCCAACACAATAACTATTCTGTTTCGATAACGGCTATTTCCCTCTTTTGCCGCACACTCGCCTTTCCGCGGGCCGTTCTCCGTGAGTTCCTGTGCAGACACTCCGAAGGCACTGCAGCGGATGCGCACGCTCGCGGCGGGCCTTCCTGCGGCACAGGCTCGGACGAAGACCCCTGTGCGGCAGAGAATGAGGCTGGAAAGTGTGCTGGAGTCGAAAAGACTGGTCAAAGACTGATTAGGTATGGTATTGGAGAATGTCGGGGTGAGGTGAGTGCCCCAGAGTGCTGTTGCATTATGTGACGTGTTATGTGACTCCCAATTGATTGAATGCCCTTATCTCGCCAATCACTCCTTGGCGCGCGAGATATCACCCAAAAACACGAAAGTTTCCGTTTCTCCACCCCACTCTATCCCACCCCTCTGGATGTGTGTACCCGCGCCTGCCTCGGCTCACAAGCATCGTGCCGAATGATACATCGCGTGTCCCCAAACTATTATAGCCAAACCAATCGCGCGCGAACCCACACGCAGGGACCCAATCGGAGGCGCGTCGAGACACAACACACGGAGCCCCTCGCGCATACGCGCATAGCTAGCGTGGAGCGGGTCGCGAGCGGATAAAACAGTAGCAGGAGGGCGGTAGACCGTTAGGTACTTCGCTATTGTTCGCGAGACATGAGTGCGAACAAATTGCGAGCACCTCCGGGGTCAGTCCCCAGAGAGGCTATTGAGAACCTCGACAAGTATCCCAAGATATATGACAGCTTTGGGTTCAACGCGATAGCAGCCGGTGAGATGATGGGCGGTGGGGGTACAAGTGGCCTACGCCGCCCTAAGCTCCAGCTGCGTGGGCTGGCAGATAGCATGACAGCCAACCCCGGAGGGGTCGACACCAGTCGGTCCGACTCCGTTCTGCACGCTGGACAGAGTAACCCTAACCACGTCACACTACCACCCATCCAGCGCACCCAAACGTATCGTGAACGCGGGTTGCATCGGACGCGAAGTATGCGAGGCATTGGTGGCATGCAGGGAGCAGGTGGAGGAGGCTCGGGCCAGGGGGGATTCGGACCCGAATCTGCACGAGACAATATCCAGGAGACACCTGCTCAGAAACGAGAACGATATCTGCAACAGTTAGGCATTTCCCTTCCTCCAGGCACGAGACCTGATCCGGAGCTTGAAGAGTTCCTCAGACTCGTCGAATCGGAGGCCATCCCAGCAAGCGAGCTGAGGTGGAGATACAATGTCTTCCGAATCAAGTATCGAAGCAAAGAGGAGGAAAATGAGACGAGTCAGTACTACTCACTGATTCAAGACGCCACTCAGCGTATCACCGACTGTATTTCAACCTATGAGATGCTACGACGCGAGGAAGAGGAGCAAGACGAGAGTTCAGACGACGATGTCGACAACGCGAGGCCGTCTCCAACAGGCAGTAGTGGTAGTGGTAGTGGTAATGCCACTACCACTGCCGCTGGTGCTAGCTCCACGGAGTCGCATGGCATGTCGCGAAGCGATATGTTAGCAGCTTTGCGAGCACGCATTGATGACGAAATCAACCGTCTACTAAAGGCTGAGAAGCAACGCAAGGAGGAAAAGGAATCTCTTGCGGAAGGTATCAACGCAACCCTCGAGAATGTTCAGACGAATAGCAAGCTTGACGAGAAATTGATCGAAATGGCTGAAATTGAGCAACAGACCCTAGCACAGCAGCTCGAACTTGTGCGACTTGCTGTGGATGAAGACCGTAAAGAGGGCGGAGCCAAGCTAGCCGCTCAACTTGAAAAGCTTCGCATGCTGATTAAGCGTGTCAAGACTGACGAAAGCCGACTCAGAGAGCTCTCGGCCGGCGAGCGCGCCGCGCTTGCGATGTCAATGGGTGCATCAGGCACGAATGCAAGCGCAACCAGCGGACGAGGATCTTTGACAGGCATTTCGCTCGATGCTGCTGTCCTGGCGCAGATGCGACAGCAGCTGAGGGATCGGGACGTTCGAGTCGCGCAATTAGAGGATTTGATCCGCAAGTTAGGTGCGGTTGTACCTCCTATAACCGGTTCCTCAGGTGGATCCGCCATGTCCGGCGCACAAGGTTCCAGGACCGGTAGCGCAAACGCGCCTGCAGGTGCCACAGCGGGCACTGGGACCGCGGACGACAAGGCGAATGCCAATGCTGCAGTGGGCACTGGTGGTGCTACAAGTGCGAGCGCTGCTGAAGCAATTGCATTGGCTCGAATCCAAGACCTGGAACGAAGAAACCAGAACCTGAAAGTAGAAGTGGATCGTCTCGCTGCTCGACTGCGTGAGTTCAAGAGTATTTCAGGTGCTGCTGAGATTGTTAAAGAACTGGAAAAGGAACTAGAATACCAGCGTCAGCGCAGCAAAGAGGCTGAGATGGCGCAGGAGCAGTTAGACAAACTTGTCGCTATGCGAACGACCACCGTGCAGCAAAACCACGCGCTGACACGACGAAACACAGAACTCGAACGACGTGTCAAGGAACTAGAAGGCAAGCTTCGCGACATCTCATATCGAAATAAGGAAGAGGCTGCAGCCTCTGCGGCTGCCACTGCAGCAGCTCTCGCCGCCGCTGGCGCTTCAGTTGGCGGCGCGTCTAGCTCGCAATCAGCATTACAGCAACTCCATGCTCAGTATCAAGAGCTAGAGAAGTCATTAGCCGAAAAGAGCGACGAAATCCAGTCCTTGCAGGCAACAATTGCATCTCTAGAAGAAGAACGAAACGCGCTTCGTATCGAGCGAGAATCGCTAGCCCATGCCTTGATCACGCAAACAGACACGCAGCAGGCTGCGTCGTCGACAGCAACGAAGGGATCTGATGCTTCCGCGACAGGCGGAGCTACTGCAAACTCTCGTGTGGGTACTGCCGGAAATTCCAAGAGTGTGGAAGCGGTTGGAGTTAAGGGCAACATGATCAAGTGTGGCAAGTGCAATACCTTTGTCATTGTTCCTGCATCCTTCCGTGGTAGTGGACCAGGCTCAACCGCTCCCGCAGCTAGTGCTGCTGCGGCTTCTCACCCACCACAGCCGAAGGGACGTGCATCCCATGGTGCCGCATCCAAGGAGAAGGACAATGCTGCGCTGGTGGCATTAAAGGAGGAGAAGGAACGCTTGGAGAAAGAACGGGCACGCGAGCGACGCGAGAACGAAGAACTCAAGACCGAGATTGCCGAGCTCAAGTCAAAGAATATATCTGCAAATGCCGCCGCATCAATGTTCTCAGCAAAAGAGAAGCAACTGCAAGATCAACTCCAATCGGCCCAGATGCAGAACGCAGCCCTAAAACGACTCTCACAGGCGCATGAGAAGCAGGCTCAGGAATGCAAACGCATCGCAGAGGAAGCCGAAGCAGCAGCCGAGAAGGCTCGAAGCGAGCTCGAAAATGCCAAGAAGATGGTCAACACCCTTCAGTTTGAAGTGGAATCTTTCACCGAGCGTCAGGCTGATCTTTTGAGTAAGATTGTCATGCTCCAAAAGGCGGAAGAGCTACACACAGAAGCCATTCGCAAGTTCCAAGCCGCGAACGATGAACTCCAGGCCGCGCGTCATCGCGACAAGGCCAGCTTGGAGCAGGCTAAGCGCCGAATTGCACAGCTTGAAGAAGCACTTTCTGAGACTACCCGTCAGCTCGAAACTTTAAGCGCCGAATCTTCCTCGGCCGCGGCTGCCGCAGCCTTGGCTGAACAGGCACGCAAGCTTCGTGAGGAACAATCCCGATACTCATCTATTGACGACACCGAAGATGTGGCCCAAGAAGATGAAGCCTCAGAAAAGTACGAAGAAGGCACTGGCGGATCAGAGGTGCAGGTTGATGCTGATGAGGTTGCCATGAACCTTGCACTTGAAGCCGCTGCCGCTGCTGCCGCTGCCGCAAAGGCAGCAGTGACGACAACGACCGCCGACTCTAATGCAGGAGATGGTCCGGAGGGCTCTGGCGCAGCTTCTTCGACCCTTCAGCCGCGATACGCAATCTCACAGGAGGACACTCTTGGAACAGAATTGCTGGAGAGGATCTCACAGTTGGCGAAGAACCAAGCCTTGGTTGTGGGTATGGGTGCAGAACAGGCAGAGACTAGCGAAGACCTTCATCGCTTGCAGAGGGAGTTTCAGAGTCTCCAGACCATGCTCAGTCAGTACACTGCAGAGCGTGCCCTCCTTCAGCAACGGCTGGGTAATGCTCTGGGTGCTCTTGAGACCGAGAGGCTCCGTCTGCAATCAGGCAGCAGAGAAGCTGATAGTACCGAAGCTTCATCCGACGTCTCGCCCCGTCATGAGGATCCCATCCAAGGTGAGAGCGAAGGGTCCGAGACCTCCAAGTCAGACACTCGCAATCTCAAGCGTATCATCTCTGAACTTGAGATTGAGAACGCACAACTCAAGTCACAGCTCGTGGACTATGAAGCTCGCCTCTTGAATGAACCGATGAGCAATGAAGATGATGATGAACCAGACAGTAAGCAATCTAAGCGAATTACCGCACTTGAAGAAGAAGTACGCGGGCTTCGATGGCTGGTTGAGCAACGTGAGCGCGAGGCAGAGGAAAGGGCTAACTCAGAGAAGATGTGGCAGACCAAGTATGAGGATCTCAAGGCCAAGTACGATGCGCTACTTGTCAAGTTTAAAGAACTCGATGACCTCAAGGGACAAGGCCTCAAGCTTGATCCCAGCGTTATTGGTATGTCCCCAGAAGAAATCTTACGCAACTTTGCTGCCGCAGCCTCTGCGTACCAGCAGCAACGTCAAAAGGCTGCATCAACAGGTGCAACAACAGCAACACCTGAAGCCACTGCATCCGGCCCAAGCACGACCGATCTGTCGACTTCCCAAACCGATGCGGACGGTGTTCTGATTGCAGCAGCGGAAGGGGTACGCCAGATGGTCGAGGAAGTCCGCACTCGAGACGCGATTCGAGCGCGATCAAGTGTTATGAAGCCTTGGAGGACGGCTGGAGGTCCGAACATCGTGGACTCAGGTCCAACCGAAGAAGATCTGCGAGAGCTCACTATTACTGGTCAAAGCTCAGCAGTTCCGTCACGAGCCACATCCCCTGCCCCGAGTAACCGCGCAGGACTTACGACTCCCCCGGCTGCACGGCCGCATGCGCCCTCACGAGCGCCGTCACGAGCCTCGACTCGGGGTGGTTCCAAACAAGCAGAATCCAGGTCTGGAACTCCACAGGCAACTCGAACGCCAACAAGCGAACCAAACCAGGCTGAGTCTAACTACCTCACGGTTCCAGACCAGGCACCGACGCATGAACCAACTAGCGAGGGAACTGCAGGTGTCTCCTCTCCTCCGCCACAAGATGAAAGGACAGCTAAGCCCACAAGCTATTCTACAGTCCTTGACGTACTCACGAAGTCAGGAGCCCTATCGGCCTCTGGAGCAGCAGCGGCAGCCGCCGCTGCCGCTGCCAAGGCCCATGGTGGATCTGTTGGTCCTGGAGTTTTCTCAGTCTCAAGTGTTTTTGCGTCTCGGAAGTCCCATCTCGAGCGCAAGGCGACGGAGCGTGAATCTCTAGTTGGTATAGCCGCTGAGGAGAATGCACAGCCACCAGCCGAAGAGTCTGGGTGGAATCGAGTCGCTTCCGATTCAAGTGCCGAAGCCTCAGCCGGTTCTGACAGTTTGGTCAAATTGTACGAGCTCCAGTTGACTAATCAGTTTGATCCATAATGACCTCGTGAAATGTCCAATAGTTCTTCCAGATTTTAGTGATCAACTTGCTCTTTGATTGCAACATAAACCATCCGATTGAAACCTTGAGGTTGATCAGCGTCTGATCACTGCCTCAGTCAAGCATTTACACTGGACATATAGCTTGGCCCCAGAATAGGCATGAGTGAAGCTTATCAAAATCTGTATTATTTCTGCAAGGAAACAATGTCCGAGAAGTCACCTGTAAAAACTGCTGCCGCCGCTGCTGCTGCTGCTGCTGCTGCTGCTGCTGAGAGTAACGTGCTGATGATGATTATGAATAATGTACCATTTACATGCGGAAGACACCGAACTTAGTTGGGTCACGAGGCTTGGAGAGTGCGACCGACAGCGAAAGACCAAGAACTCTGCGAGTGTCTGCGGGATCAATGACACCATCATCCCAGAGACGTGCAGTCGAGTAGTAGCAGCTGCTTTCCTTCTCGTACTTGGCGCGGATGGGTGCTTTGAAGGCCTCCTCTTCTTCGGGAGTCCACGTCTTGCCCTTGAGTGCGAGGTTGTCCTTGGTCACAGTTGCCAGGACTGATGCAGCCTGCTCACCGCCCATGACAGAGATCTTGGCGTTGGGCCACATGTAGAGGAAGTTCGGCGAATAGGCACGACCACACATACCGTAGTTACCAGCACCGAAGCTACCGCCGCACAAGACAGTCAACTTGGGGACATTGGCGCACGCAACAGCCATGACCATCTTCGCACCATCCTTAGCAATACCTCCAGCCTCGTACTGCTTGCCAACCATGAAACCAGAGATATTCTGAAGGAAGAGAAGTGGAATGTTGCGCTGGGCGCAAAGCTCAATGAAGTGTGCACCCTTCACGGCAGACTCAGAGAAGAGAATACCGTTGTTAGCGACAATACCAATGGGGAAACCGTAGAGTCGTGCGAAACCACAGATTAGTGAGCTACCGTAGAGTGCCTTGAACTCATCGAAGACAGAGCCATCGACGAGACGAGCGATGACCTTGTACATGTCCATTGGCTTGGAAAGATCAGCAGGAGCAAGCAGTCGGAGCTCATTGGGATCGTACAAGGGGTCGACAACGGGAGTGGTAGTCACGCTGATCTCACGCTTGTAGTTGAGGTTAGCAACGATACGGCGAGCAATCTGAAGAGCATGCTCGTCGTCCTCAGCGAAGTGATCGGTAACACCAGAGGTCTTGCAGTGCAAGCTGGCACCACCGAGCTCTTCGGCGGTCACGACTTCACCGGTCGCTGCCTTGACAAGCGGGGGGCCACCCAAGAAAATTGTACCAGTCTTCTTGACAATAATGGACTCGTCGGCCATGGCAGGAACATACGCACCACCTGCCGTGCACGAACCCATGACGACGGCGATCTGGGGGATACCCTGAGCCGACATTTGTGCCTGATTGTAGAAAATGCGTCCGAAGTGGTCACGGTCAGGGAAGACTTCGTCCTGGTTGGGGAGGTTGGCACCACCTGAGTCGACGAGGTAAATGCAAGGGAGCTTGTTCTGCTGAGCAATCTCCTGTGCACGCAGGTGCTTCTTCACGGTGATGGGGTAGTAGGTACCACCCTTCACGGTAGCATCGTTCGCGACGATCATGCACTCCACACCCTGAACACGGCCGATACCTGTGACGATGCCACCTGAATTGACGGTCTCTGGGTAGAGCTCCCATCCAGCCAGAGGGGACAGTTCAAGGAAGGGGCTACCAGGATCAATTAGTGCGTTGATGCGGTCTCGGACAAGCATCTTCTTGCGCTTGACGTGCTTCTCGCGAGAGACTGGGTCACCACCCTGGCGCACCTTGTTGATGCGCTCATGAAGGTCATCGACGATAGACTTCATCTTCTCCGCATTGGCGATCAAGTTGGGGTCATCCTTGGGGAGTGTGCCATCGAGCACGTTGATGCGTGCCTGGTTGAAAGACATGCTCCTCTGAGCAACAGCTGCTGCAGCGGTGCGTGGCAGCGCCGAAGTTGCACTAGTCACCGGGAGGCCTCGCTTGGCGAACGTGCGGGAGGCAAGGGCGCTAGCGCCCACGGCCTTGCAGAACCGCGTGAACATGGGACCTAAATGGTATGATGGTCGTAGTTTCACGCGAATATGGGTTAATTGCCATGTCAGTTGTCTCACTAGGGTCATCTGTTTCACGACATATCCGTAAGAAGTTACTCCGGGAATCGAGGAGAAACGCGCGTTTTTCTCCACAGCCAGCGAGTGCTGCGTACTTATAGCCCGATATTACGCAACTCAAGTGCAGTTGAATCCACATCACTCCGAAACCACCGAGCACGCAGCAAAGGTTCCCGCACCCACAAGTCATCCCGAGGCGCCTCAACAGCAAGTCCGAGATTCCTTCTTCGGGGTGGTTTTTCGGAGCTCACACACAATATGGCGACAGGGCAACCCAATAAAGGAAGTATTTAGCACGTGTGCATGAGATGACAAGGCTGAGTGCCATCAGTAACTCCGCACAACCCAACTATCAACACTATCCTGAGTTTCCCTGAGTGAATCGAACGCCGAAAGGCGGATAAAACGGGGTATACCGCAGCATGTTCAGGTTGAAACGTATTCCATGCGCATCATACAAAGACGCTGAAGCCATCAACACAAAGGCATCGTGACACACTCCACATGCACTCGCCACAGAATGCACTATTCGTTGAGGTGTTTCGACCTTCCAAGCCTTTTCCGTCACCCCCTACTCCGGACACTGAGGGTTTCTCTCCAAGTGTGAGGACTAGGATTGACTGACAGCCAGCGTGACGGCGAGCATGGGAACACAGAATAGCGGCCACGCTACGTATACAAATCAAGACATGTATGTATTGCAGAAAAGTAATAACATAACGATGCTACACATGCTCACTTAGTCATCACCCTGCGCAAACACCCTCACCCTGCGATTGACCATCTTGAGCTTGTGCGAGGGCACCACCCGCATAAACAACTCATACCATTTCTGCCATCGAGCTGTCTTCATCTCCTGGCTCTGGCCATCCTCAAGCAGTGTTCGCATGTACTCAAACAGTCGGCCGTAGTGGTGGAGATTGTGAAGGAGTAACAGATTGTCCGCAAGCATCTCGTTTGCGTTGAGCAGGTGGTTCACGTAAGATCGAGTGTGATGCGTACAGCTGTAGCAGCCGCACTTGGGAAGGAGCGGGTTGGGGTCCTCGCGGTAGACGACTCTACGCACGTTGATGAACAGATTCGGCTTGTCCTCAGCCTGAGCCATTTCCCTTGTCATTGCCTGAACAGCGGCGGCATTACGCTTCTTGGCGATTTCGAGTGCAGTCTTGGGTTCATTCGCAGTCATATTGTCGGCTGACATGGATTGTGCCTCCTCTGCAGTAAGTGTATCACCTAGCGAAGATGAACTCGTAGCCTTCATCTCGTTCTCGCTGCTTGCTTCAGTAGCTGATTTCGATTCTTCGTTCTTCATCTCGATAACAGCAGCTTCTAATTCCTCCAATGTAATCGGGAAGTTGAAAGCGAATCCTTGCTCAGCAGCCAAGACAGGATATGTTACACTCAAGAGCACGTCAACACCCTTACTTACGGCCTCAACCACCTCCACAGGATCACCTCCGGTTGTGTACACTGCACGCGCAGCGTTCTCTGGGATCAATGACAAGGTGTCACCAATCGCCTGAGACCTGGACTCGGGCGTGGAGTCTGCAAGGTGGAAGCCACCAATGACGTAGCCGTCAGGCATGCGGGTCTGGCTCTGAAGACGCTCAACATGCTCTCGGCGCTTCGCAATGACGTGGCCACCCTCTACAGGTGCAAACACGAAGGGTTGTCGCGACTTGGGGAGGTTCGTGTTGATTGTGTTGAGAATAGCTGAGCCCCAGGCCATGTTCCTGCGAATGACCTTGTCGATCTTCGAAGAGGATGCCTGATAGGGAGAATCCTCCGAGGGCAATACAACGATGTCGGGTCGAAAAACGTCCGCAATCTCACAGAACATCTCTGGTGGTATCTTGGTGTTGCCCCGATCGCTCACGACGGTGAGTTCATTACCAGTGTTTTGTGCAATGTGCTCCACAAAAGGATTGCGCAGAGTAAGAGCCAACACATGCGAGTTCAATTGTAGCATGGTGTGGTAGGGGCTGGCCTCTACCTTACTCGCCTCCGCGTCCCCAAGTGGTATCGGAGCACTTGAATCGGAGCTTGAAGTGTCGTCGGTGTGCTGCGCGTTGGACCGGAGGAACTGGGCATATGTCTTCACGGGCTTCATAAGCGGTAGCAGGTCACCCGATGACACGGAAAATGCGTTCAGGTTGCTCAGTGTGTCCACCATGTCAGGCGTGAGGTATGCCGGAGCGCCTCGCATTGTCGCGAGGGTGAAGTTCGGTGTGCGCAGGCACCGGGATGTAGATTGGACTGTGGGGTGTGGAGTGGGCAGATATAGTATTCCAGTCAGATCGATCGTTATTTGGTGTCGCTATGTGTGTGTAATCCGTGCTTTATATCATAACCAAGGGAAAATCAGGAGTAAGAGACAAGCCAGCCACGGAGGAAATAAACAAACGTACATAGCAACTGACATAGACGCGCTGCGCCGGCTTTGGCCTGTACAGTGAACATGTAGGGTTGTGTAGTATCAGATGACGCTGATGTCAATGGCGCCGCCGTGCTGGACATCCAACTTTCAGGTCGATTCGTAGCCGAGAAAATGGTCTGGATTTCGCACTTTGTGGCCAGACTGCGTGGGTGTGACGGGTGGGGAACCGTGGAGAGTTATAATGTGCGTGATAGAAGCTCACGATTGCAAAAGCCCGTCTGCAGTGCAAACTCAATCATTACACTGCTGACTGTGGAAGAAGGCAGCGACTTCTCCAGCTGTTGTCGGAACGTGAGCTGTACAGAGCACCATAGTGGACTCGCGCCCCATCGGTATAGACCATGCTTATGAATGGTATGCACAAACAATACTGTACATGATATGTGTATTTGCGGCGGAGATCTGCAGATTGGCCTCCCGGAGAGTAATCAGAAACAAGCTCCGGCTATACAAGCTGAGGTTCGTAGTTTACTCTTCAGCCCATTGATCGATGTTGAAAAAACTATCTGGAAGCGGTGTAGGCAACTGGCTGTGAGTGCGATTCAGTCCCAAAGACGCTGCAGATGATGTCGCTAGATTGTGACCTGGTGCGGTAGGAGATAATGCTGAGTTGCCCGCTTCAGACGTCTCTGGATGAGTCAGATGTGAAACACCCGAGATGGCAAGCTCCAGCGCCAACGGAGCCAGGTCCTGCATATCACTAGCGTTCTGTGGTTGAGTGCTGGGCTGGCCAGCTTTCCCTTCGATGGATGTGTCGGACTGGTTCAACTCAGTTGCCAAACTTGCATCAAGCTCGACACGGTTCCCGATGGAAAGATGGGAGTACCTCATCTGAAGGGACAACGTGTTACCGCCTTGTCCGTCGCCTCGACGATACTTGTCAGGATCTGAACGCTTCTCCCCGACTGAAAGATTCCTGCGAAGTTGAATGCGACGAAGTATCGAGAGTCCAGTGGCTCGTCCGAGGTTCGAAGAATGATCCGCTTGCTCGGACGCCTTGCTCTCCACTGCGTTGCTATTGTTCATTTTGGCTGCACTACCACTACTTGCGGAGATATTACTTGTTCTCTCGCTCACCTCATCGGCTTGACTTGCATCATCAAAGAGAGGTCCGATGTATACGTCCTCCAGCGTATTCTGGTAAGAACTTTGCCCTCCTGATGTTCCATCAACATCCTTGGCTTCCGAAAAGAGTATAGAATCAAGATTAGGAAGCGTATCACTGGGTGACCTTGGGGTCTCAACTTTATCTGTAGTAGTCGCCGCGAGAGCAGCACCATTCATTGGTGAGCCTGGATTGGGTAATGAAGCGGACGGTCGAAGGGCAACGGCATCGAGCAAACCCACCATCGGATCAAGACTCATGTTCAACACCTCCCACGACGCTCCAAGGGGTCGCTCTGGCAATGTTGCATTACTGGTCAAACTGCCTTGCAGTCCGTCGATGCGAGAAGAGTTGCCCGTCACCGTCGATTGCTCCGCTTGAGGTCTGGACTGAGCCTTCGGTGACTCATCACTGCGCTGCAGGATCTGAGCCACTCCGTCCGGGGTGCGTTCTGCCTGTGGGGATGGCTCACTCAAGCGCATTGGCTGCACCTGCGTCGCTGCAGGTGTAGGCTCAGGCCGTTGATGTGGCGATGCTTGAGCCAGTTTGGTCGCACGCTTGATTTCGGATTGCTGTTGGCGCAAGCGTTGCTGTAGTTCGTTGGTGTTGAGAATCGCTGCGGGACCCAACCTAATCGCTGCTAAGAGATCGACTAAATTCTCCAGCAGTAATGAATCCCGCCAAGAGGGGCTGATGCCAGCTGCGCGCTTGATAACATTCAGATTTTCGGCAAGGAGTGCAGCTGTTTGCTGAAGGCGTTCAGAAAGGATGGCGCCGGACGGTGTCGTCATCAATGTGTCAAGGACCTGAGTATGTGACGAATGCGAGTATTCTACTAATCTACTCTCTAGGTGTAAGGCGTCTTTGAAGCTTGAGCATGTACGGAAGTCGATCCACCCCAGGCTCCACCTCTGAAGGGAGGGAAGAGTGGCATCTGAGGTGAGTCCAGATGGAGTCGGCGTAAAAGACGAGGAGATACCTTGTGAATCAGACCGAGCGGAATCGGAGTTTGCTCGAGGTCGCGGCAGAAAAGTTGAAGGCACATTTGGTGAGTGCCCAGTTTGGGAAATGTTTGCAGGTGAAGGAGATACACTTGGCAGCATGGTTCTTGGGATGTTGCTAGGATTGGGTATCGAGTCACGAATCACGTGCATATGTTGAGCCTTGGTGAATTCCAGTGCACTGATACAATAACGATTATTGGGCGCACCGTAACCAAGGGTTTCAAGAGTAATCTGAGATTGACCCAGGAACTTGGCAGTGGAAAAGAAGCCAAGAACCGGGTAACTCCATTCACTGGAGGGTGTTGCTGAGGCTTTAGATCCAGGAGAGTCGGATTGAGTCAAGCCCGTCCTGCCTGGGGAATTGGTATTCGAACCTGGGGAGTAAGATACAAGCGATGGCGAATACGATTTTGGTGTTAGAGCGGGCGAAGGAACTGTGGGGTACTGAGCTTGTCCGGTGGGAGTGTGATTTCGAGAGTGGGGTGGAAGGGGTAGTGGCAAGTTCGGTGGAATGGAAGTCGTCCTGCCACCTGGATTGAGCGGTTGAGGGATGTCGAGTTTAAGGCGATCACCTACCAACCTCGCTCGCCACGTGAGTAATGATTTGATGCGCTTCAGACGGGTCAGCTCCGGTGACAAAGATGAAGTGGAGCTCGATTGGCTTTCAGGCGCTTGGTGATGTGGATTTAATCGTTGTGGAATAAGTGCGTGGGCGTACGTTATGATATGCTGTCCGTTTGGGGCAGAGGCCGAGGCCCACCGAAGCATGCTAACGCACTTTGCCTTCGATGCGCCTATTCGGCTCACGTCGGGACCAGACTTGCGGTTGTGAGGAACGGTCGGCATCACGTCGATAAAGACACCCTTTTCGCCATCTAACCAGTCGGAGTCATCTGTGCAGGCAAGTGAGATCGCCTGTGCTTCCCCGCACGTTCGAACTCTCACTGTCAATGGATTGCGCTTGGAGCTTGATGTGTTCTGAGGAGCGAACGAAGGAGGCGTGGCCTGACATGTTGCGTCGCGCTGATGTGGCGTCCCTGTCTCGAGTGCACCGGAGTTAGGCGAGTCGTCAGCGAATAGCAGCTGGCCTGAAGGAACCCGACTGGAAAGTTGAAGCAGGGGGTGGCGATCGAGGTTGTGAGTAACTGAGGGAACCAAATGGTCGTCACGAATTGGGGTTCCAAAGAGAATCGTTTGTGTAGATGTTGGTTGACTTGGCATCTCAGATGCGACTCCCGTCGTCGAAAGAAGGCGTGGGACCGAAGGAGATGCCAAAGAGCTGCTTGTCGAGCCTCGTTGGTCCCCTGTCTGGCCATTTGAATTCTGAGCGGCGTGCGCACTCGATAAGACTGCTGTAATCGCAGGAGGTGTGGCAACGAACAGATGATCGTCATCATGATGCACACGGAAGACGAAGCCTTCACTATTCTCCCCTATGAGCTCAGGAGAGGTCGTATACTCTGGCTCCTCTAACTGTTGCGAAGCTGGTTCAGATGGGGTGCCGAGCAGAGACGTGGGATCGGGCATTATGCTTGCACTGGGTGCGGATTGAGAGGCCTGTGGATCTTCCATGAGCTTAGAATCTTGATCATCGTTTTGATGACACATGCAAACTAGATTCTGTAAGGCCTGAGGTGGATCTAACCCCTGAGCAAGAAACTGAGCAATGAGCTTATGAGTTCGCGCGCCACAGCACAACTCGTGAAGGTCGTCATCGCTAAGTGGGTATTGAGGGTTTGCTCGGTCGAGTGACAGCGGTGGGATGCTTGTCGTTGAATGATCGACAGGACCAAACCTTGGTGTTGAATGGGCATCACCCGCAAGCTCGTCGACCTGAATGGTAATTGCAGGTGAGCATTGACCGGGCGTAGGAAGCGCACTTGCCACTGCAAGCGCTGATGCAAGCGCAGAAGGACCGCTTCGGATAATAAAAGAGCGAGTCTGATCAAAGACCACAAGGTGTGGGGGAATCTCATCTGGGTAGAGCGTGGCAAGGTAATTAATCAACTGGGCGACGTGTCCCATGGCAAACGACGTACGAAGGCAGGCAACAGGGTCCTGTGGTTGAAGTTGCAAATGACGCAAGTCGTTAGGAAGTGAAACATCAAATACTGACGTAGTAGTTGGTGTACGTGGCTTTAATCCAAACACAGATAAAAGCTCGGAGGCCAGCCGACTCCGCTCTTGCGAGATTCCCTTAGTTATGCCTACCATGTAGGCAATATGAGATTGTACATCTGGGTCCATAGACATAGTCCTTGCGTCGAGTTCCGCTTGTGTAGCACAATCATTCGTGTCATTTGGAAGCAGGCAGAACTGTGGGATAGCAAACTCGTTTACCCCGAAGTAACGCTGCATCTCAGAACAAATCATGTTGATCTGCTCACTCTTGCGGCTCAGCTCAGCAGTTCTCTGTGTTAATGCCGACATCTGAGCCTGTAGCTGGCGCCGTTTTGCAGCTAGGAACTCCCGGCGGTGAGTCAACTCCTTCTGTTCTTCCTCCCTAGCGACTCTGAGTTCGGCGAGTCTTGACCTAAGCTTTGCGAGTCTTGAGAGCCTCTCGTCACGCTCGACCGCCAGGCAATTCAGCTTGAGCACAGGACGCGAACGAGCCAACTCATGGACTTGTTCCTTCGTCAAGGTTGGTTTAGTCGTGCGTAAGGATGGTTGAGGTCTGGGTGTGACCTGCTGGCACGCGTTCCTCAAGACTTGGTGCACGAACCTGGCGATAGATTTTGACTTCGTTAGGATTATGCGAAAAAGTGCTGTAGCGGTTACAGCAGCTGCTGTGGTTTCACTTACATGGTCTAACTCGTCATCAGCGAGACTAGACGTCTGCTGGGATTGCTGAAGGTCAGGAGGCAGTGCGTACGGATCCATCGTCATTTTGCACAGGTCAAGAAGGGTAAGTCCCGAGGCGACAAACGCGCTTCGGAATGTGGAGTAGAGTGTCATCTCCTCTGCGAGTTTCGGATGCCACAATGAGTCAAGCTCATGTCGAAGTCTGTCGACCTCTTCGAACAGAGCTCGAATGCTAGAAACAGGGAAGGTGGATAGGGGAGGGATACAAGATGAGTCGGCATTCGGGAGGAAGTCACACCACCCAATGCAGCACGACGCCAAGACATACGCCCTACATATGTTATACTAATACGTACACCCCAGCATAGCAATCAGTGCAAACCGAGGAACCCCGACTGGTGACGATCGGGTTCTGGACGATCTCGAGTGCCTCTGCGGGGCTGGGATTCATGAGGGCCGGGTAGGACCCGGCAAGAATGGGGTTCGTGGAGATGCCCTCGCGGAAGGCGCATATGTGGCAACTGGCAGGCGTGTCAGGCGGCCGGGGCGAGAGCAAATCGGTGAAGAAGTCAGGTCTCATGTTAATCCAACCTGACAATTCTCCGTCAGAGAGTTCGGACATGATTAAATAAGGTCAACCTTATGGGTTGTCCGACTTAAAAATATTGATTAAAGGTATTAAATCAATTTGGTAACGCCTAGCAGTGCGTATTTCATACTTGAGAAATTGTGCTAGAAAAGTTGAATCGCACCCCCTCCCTCTAGTTCGGATCTCATGCGTCCGCGCGTTTGTGCGGTCGGTCGGCCGAGAAATCGTCTCACAGTCGCTTGGAAGTATATCCGGTGTGATTCGGAGGAAAACTAGTGTACCCTCGCAGAGGTACAGCCTAGTTGCGTTTTCCCGCGTTTGTCAGTTTGAATACGCGCTGTGGTGGGGACTGTTTGATTTGGGCAAATGAGGTTGATTTGGACAGCATTTGGGCTAGCTGGGGTTTCGCAGCATAAAGCCCTTCAATCCGACGCTAATCTCAACCAAATCGCGAATCGAGCCCAGTCCAGTCAGCAGTCCAAACCAGAGAACATGTTACCAGCACAGGGAGTCATGTGGTACTGGAATGACGTGTGTCCGGTGATTGTTGGCCCAATAATCGTTGGGTCTAGTGCCGGACTAGTCAATGAGCTTACAGAATATGAATCAAGAGCAATTTGTATTCCACCATCAACACAGAGACTCATCTGTGTCGAAGTACCAAGTTGGCTAGGGAAAGCGTCCTGCAGTGAAAGATAAGGTCGCAATAGTGATCCATAAGATGTGTATCGAAGCCGAGGATCGTATGGAGATCACATAAAGCAAGGCAAGAACTATGTACGGGAATCGTCATCGGTCATCAATTCTTATACCCCCTAACTTCGACCCACTAGAGTCATACTGAACAAAACTCGTCGATGATCGTTTCATCAAGAGATTTAGCCCAATTCAAGGCGCCTGTGGTAGAAAAGGAATAGCTCGCGCTGCGATCACAGGGCAGTTTATGTTTGGGCTAAGGATAAATAGCAGCCGGGGAGACCAATGCGCTTAAATGGTAGGTAAACTTGTGTACTTTACAGGTGGAGTGATCGCAGAATTGAACGTTGTTCGTCAGTTATAGAGGTGGGGAAGATGACATCATACTCAATAATCATGTTGCCTGGTCCGTTCTTGGAAGGCATGCCCATCTTCCAGAAATACTTACGATCACCCGGCTTGACCACGCTGGTGCTCTCCACAGTGTAGTCTCGGCCGTCCAGGCCACGAACTACCTTTGTGAAACCACACAGTGCTTCGGTCAGCGTAATTGGCATCTTGTGGATAATGTCATCACCTGTACGTGTCCAGACAGGGTGACGGGCTTCCTTGATCACGAAAACAATGTCACCGGGCTCACCACCCTCAACTTCATCACCTTCGTTGGGGTAGGTAAGCTTCGTGCCCTCCTTCCAACCGGGCTTGACATCAATCTCAAGTACGAGCTCCGAAGGAACGCCATTTCGCTTGCGGGTAAGCTTGCGCTTCTTCTTGCATCCAGTGTAGAGCTCCTCCAGAGTGCAGACCAAGTCAAAAGTGACGGTTTCGCCCTTGCGCTTTTGGCGGGGTCGAGCGCCACCGCTACCACCACCGCTGCCACCACGACCGCCGCGGCCCGAAGGACCGCTTGTGAACATAGAGAAGCCACCCATATCATCATCGTCGCCAAAGATGCCACCGCCCTGGCCGCCAAAGAACTGGGAGAAGATTGTGAATGGATCCGAGGCACGGAAGCCACTGCCGCCAGGACCGCTGGTTGAGAAGAAAAAGGTGCCACCACCAGGCATTCGCATGCCGCCTGAACCGCCTGGGCTGGGTCCAGCACCTGCGCCGGCCTTCAAACCTTCCTCACCGTACATGTCGTATACCTGGCGCTTCTTGGGATCGCTCAGGACCTCGAAGGCCTCGTTGATATCCTTGAACTTTTCTTCGGCCTCCTTCATGTTGTCAGGATTCTTATCGGGGTGCCATCGCATGGCAAGCTTGCGGTACGCCCGCTTTATCGTGTCGTCATCGGCCTTTCGGTCCACGCCGAGGATTTTATAGTAGTCTAGAGAGTTGGATGGTCGAGGGAGGGATCGACGGAAGTGAGACCCACGTGGCCAAGGATCATGGAGACATAGTGTACAGGACGCAACCAAAGGCTTGCCTGCAAGTGCACACGGCGATACCACCATTCGCGGCCGTGCACGCCCCTCGGAAAGCTGCGCGGGACGACACTCCGATTGACGTTACCCAGGCAAGTCGAAAACGCACTGAGTTTGTAGGTGTGATCGTGAGTGGCAGGAGCTATAGCCAGGCGCTCTGGGGAGATCACCGCATTTAGAACAGCGAATGACACGTACCTTTTCCGGACATGCTATGTGTGTCGCGAAAAGCGTCGAAATGTGACTATTTCCCGAGGTGAAATTGTGGATAAAACGAGTGTGAAAACGCTAGATCGCCGTTTTGGGGATGAGATTGGTAAGCAAGGGTCGTAATAAGGAACTAAAACGTTAGTCAACTGCATTCTACACCATTTTCAGTCAATGATCCACCAGATCCCACTCGATCTCGCGCCGTATCACGGTCAGAACTCACTCCTCACACAGCTTTCACTCCGAGGACTTTTTTGGCCAACACCGGGTGGACCGAATTTCAGCCACAATTTCCTCACCTGGCCCGAGGACTGTTCTGGAATTGTTGAGAGGAGGCTGCGCGCGCGTGACAGCAAGTGTGGAGACTCGACAGACGCTGAGGATACCCTCCAGGAGCTCGCCTGCCCACTGTGTGCGGCTGCTGTGCTCCACGCGATCTAGCGCTCTTCTCGCGATATCTTCGTGCTCGCTCGCGGCTGCAGTTGCTGAAAGATGAACTGGGTGAGAAGGACATTTTTATTGTAACGGCATCTGTTGGGTGAGTGAGGTCTTTAGTCGGCGAACCACTGGAGTGGTCATCGTCTCAAACACATGTGGCACCATCAGAAAGCACGCGTATGCCCGCTGCTTCGTCTCCATACAATGGACTCAGGAGGGAGTTATGTAATCAAACCAAACCATACACTGGACTTTCTGAGTGAACGACTATGCAGTGATGGTGATCATCATTATCATCATAATCATAATCATAATGATTATCATCGAGCAATGAACTTGTCGCATGTAACCTTGCGCCATTCTTGGTAGAACAGCTGGAAGGCGACCACGGCTGACATCCACTGAGGTTCACCACGAGCCTGACCCAAGTTTGGATCAATATGCGAGACAAACCACTCCACACCGCCTGGTCCAAAGCTGGCCAGGCAGGACGCCTGAGGATGCAGGAGACGGATGCTGTGTACGGTGCCACCCACGAAGCTCGGATACAACTGAGACAGCAGTTGTCGGTGCGAGGAATGAGATTGTGAGAGCGGAAGCTGGGGCGGCTGCTGCGGTTGAGGTCGTAACGCGTGGCTCAGACTGGGAAGATGATGATGGTGAGGGTGCGGCTTGGTCGCAAATGATACGCCAGGCAGTGGAGCACTAGTTGAGGTGGCCGTGGATCCAGCCCCAGTCGACGGCGCTCCAGCGACACCTGTCGTTACAGGGACTGGGGTTGTCGAACTCGGCTGGAAGTGATCGGGTACGAAGCCAAGGCGCTCAATAAGCCAGCGAATCAGGTAAATGCGGTGTAAGTCGCGTGCGATTGGCAAGAACACGGGTTCGACGAAAGGATCCTTGGATAATCCTGTCCTACCGTAGGGTACACGGGCTACCCTGAGCCCTAGCGCTTTGGCTTTTTTCGTGAGTGCACGGCACAACTCTTCGATTGACATGCTACTGGTCGTCAACCACTGAATACTGAAGTGGAAAACACCATAAGGTTCCACAACGGGGTCATGTCGGACAAGAGCCCAGTCGCCACCATACAGCTCGAAGATACGTGAGGCCGTTGAAGCACCGCGTCGAAGTTGTGCCTTGTACTTCGCGCTCATGTTCCTACCAACGCCGGTAGACTCAAGTGTTTGCGTACTCGGAATCGAACTCACCTCAAGTGCAGAGGACGCGCTTATCCCGGAATCAGTGAAGGAAATAGGAGATGCAAGGGCGAACTGTCGACTGCTCAATGTACGCCGAAGGGCTGACTTCATCTGCGTACCAAAGGCCAGGGTAGATGTTCCAACTACATCCGCAGCTGCAAGCGCGATATCATCGACCTCCAGGATTATAGAGTCGCTCTGCTGAATCGATTGAGACTCGCCTTCCGGTTCGCTCGAGACGTCACTGGGTGCCTGTAAATGCGAGCGAGCAACATTGAATGGAGCCAGTGCCTGCCGGATTACATCTGATGCAAAGTCATCGATGGTGGGTGGTGGTAGCAACCACGGGAGCAGGCCGAGGGGAGAGAGCAGTGCAAAGCGGCATTCCTCTTTTGTCAAGTGCTGAACGCCTCCCACAGAAACACCAGGTGTCTCGACCTCAGGCGCTACATCTTGCGGGCGTATACTGGGAGACGAAATCGCACTCGCTTCACGCGGTGATAAATTTTCAGCAGCTGAAGACCCTCTTCTGGACCTGGATTTCAAGCACTTCTCCAGTGCCATGACTCGGCCATGCGCTACATGGCAGCGATGTCTCAATACCTCCCGGATTACGAGCGATCTTGCATATAAATATACTTGGTTGGGGGAGTCAGTTGAAGGTCCCCTATCGTCGGCTGGATCATCCAGTAATGTGTCATCTTGTTTGACAGCCAAGGAGAGCGACTGGACCGCGGTGCTGGAAGCTGCGCCGTCCACATCGAGAGGAGCAGGCGATTCCCCTAGGTTCTCCTGGGACGTCGCTGAATGCAGCTCACTAGGGAATGCTCTTCGCGGCGATGTCTGAACTTCATATGGAGAAAGATCTGGCCATCTCCTTTTCCAAGCCTTCAATGTATCTCGCTCATGCTTTTGCGCAGATAACAGGACATTCTCCAGAGTCAAAGCGACCGGTCTCGAGATTGGCGTCATAAAGTCCATATGTCCGCCTTTGGACATCTCGTTTGTGGAAACAGCTGCTTGTTGTTTCGGGATGAACCCAAAGCTCGGATATATGCTATCTTCAGTTGCTGGCATTGAACTAGTGCATGAGATGCGGAGACCAGACTCCAGGGAGGTGTGAGTCCTCCCTGTCAGCATCTCTTCACAGGCATGTAGATCGAGTTCGATTTCTGCTGCTGCCCTCGCCAAACGCCCCAAACGTCCCAGGAGGTCGTCTGAGGGTTTCCAATCGGCGCTCTGACTGGCGAGCTTAGCCCTGAGAATTTGATCCACGCAACCACGGAGGAGCTGACATGCTACTTTCAGCATGTCAAGCAACTGATCGCGACGATACGCCAGGATAATGACTGCTTCTTCGGTTGGAGAGAGCGGTACATGGCACTGATTACAGGTCCGACTTTCCTCCCCAACCTTGAGTCGAAAGTGAGCACCTTGAGTTGGATAAACAGGATCCAGTAACTGTGAAAAAGTATCCTGGAACTCAGCGAGCTTGCTGATTACGCGAATTGCCTCGCATTTGCATGGTGCAATAAAAGTGAAAGCTTTGGGCGTGATCATTTCTGTAGACACGTACTCATCAGTCTCCTCCAAGCTCTCATCCTCAGGATCCTGTGGTCTATCACTGCCACTTTCATCACCCTCATCAGGATATGTAGGTTCGCGATCCGCCTCCGCAATTTTGGCGGCCTCATTTAGCTTAAACACTAGCAGAGGGGACTTCTTTGGTCCAAGACCTGAGGTTTCTCGGGACTGCTGAGCAGGAGGAAGTGTACTTGCAAGCAAGTCGAGGACTGCATCCGTATGTTCGTTCTCAAGCTTCAAGCGTAGGTCATCAACGAGCTTTGCTACATCGACCCAGGCCATGGCAGCCGCCACACGCACTTGCTCGACGAATCCGATATCATCAAAGAGTGTACCCCACTTATCATGTGAGAGCGCGATTGATGGCGTGGAGGAAAGTGGGAGGTCTGCTGGATACAATCCATAAAACAGCGGATGAAGGAGTTTCAGTCCAACCCCCTTGAAGGGCTGCAGATCTGATGTGCCAGCGTTTAATACGGCTGACATCAGGTCGCCTGTCTCCAAATTAGAAGCTATGGAAAGATCCGACTTGTGATCCAAATTCCAGAAGCCTGCGCGGGTGCATGTGACAGAGACGGCTTGAGAGAGGAGTGCGGCTTGCGCTGATCGAAGGGATTCGTTCTCGGAGGCAGGAAACAAGCCGCTGAGATGTTGAGCGGAAAGTTTTGCCAAGCACTCGCGAAGGTTCGAAAGCACGATCGCTCTGGCCTGGACAAAATGTTGCGTGTACTTGCTCAGCCCGGTGCGCGAAGACGTTTGCAATGGCATAATGACGAGCTCGAATGCTTTACCATGGGAGAACTCCACATCGGCTTCTTCAAATGCTCGATCCACCGCAGACCACGAGATGTGATGATTCGCCGCTGTGAAGTAGCGAGTCATAGGCATGAAAGCACCAAGGCAAGGGTTCCAGAGGTGATACATGTGCTGCACTCGACTCCCTGTGTTTGAGAGCGATCCCGCAACTGCGCTCGAGGGGCCGGGTGCAAGGCCCGTCCAGGAACGTGCATGATAAATCGCTACTGACAACTGGTCCATCGTACTCGTTGGAACTCTAATCTCGTGAAGTTCCTCAGAGTTCATGAGCCGAATTACCTGGACGTCGGAAGAGCTACGTGCCGAGGGCAGCGTGAAAAAGGACCCGTGAGATCCAAGCAACGCGGTAGTGGTAAACTCATCCCACGCAAATTCTTGCAGAGGAGAGTAGTGATTTCCTTCCTCCGCCCTTGTACCTATCTCAGCACCTGATCCAATCAGAACCACAAAGTTCTGTGCCAGTCGCAATCCGACCATATCTCGAAGCACAGCGTGTGGATCATTCGTAACCAAAGTCGAGATGGATGTCGAAGGTGCGACCTCCGGTGCAGCCATAGTCGAGGTGAGTGGAGGTAGCGGGACGTATGTCATACTCTGAATATCTGGCTCAAAGGTTGAGGGGGTACTTGAGAACAAACTCGACTCAGCGTGTGTCGCTTGGAGGCTGTTGAACCCTCTTCGAATTGGTTTGATGAGTCCACTTGCCGGAGCCGAGAACGGATCCAGTCGACGCAAGCTAATCTCAACACGAGGATTCATGCGATTGATTGCGGAATCTTCTAAGAGATCTGCCTCCTGAGCGGCAGCAAAGATGTTCATGAGCGAGTCGCGTACATCCAAACTGGAGGATCCGTCGCCTAAACACAACCCTGTGTTATCAGCATCGAGGTCAATAGGAGACATGGCAAGCGTACGAGAAGTTGCAGCCGTTTCGTCTAAATCGCGTTCGTACTTTTTCATCTTGAATTTGGTTTCGACTTGCCACTCATCCTCATGGCCGTCACGCAGAGTTTTTGGATCGTGCTCTTCGACCACAAGGTTCTTGCCAAGCTCCAAGAAGATGTCAAGCACTTCCTTTCGGCGGGCATCGATCGGTCCACAAACTAGAGCGGCACGGCTCGGAATAGCTGAACACATGGTTGGCTTGTTCCGACCCAATGTCGCACTCGGGAGAGCAAAGGCTTGAGTGCTCGCCATTGAATTGATCGGCGAAGGCTGCGGTGGGATAGCTATGTCATCTCCAACAATGCTCTTGCGAAAAGACAGATTCCGCGCGTTTAAGCCTGTCGCTCCTCTTCGGATCTGATCGGCCATCTTTGCCGCACTCGATCCCGAGATAGTTGAATATTGGCCCTCATACAGAGCACCCAAATGTGCCAAGGACGCAGACGACGCCGATGCATGCAGATTTCTGTTTGCCACTGCATCCACGAATGGCTCAGCCAACTGAGACTTCTGTGCTACCCTAAATCGCGCGCTGGCAGGGCCACAGTGATGGAAAACGAAGACTGGTGCGCGGTTCGAACCCCAAGCAGGAAGGAGAGCATCGCCTAGCCGATCAAGTACCCCGGCATAATCACCTCGAGAAGGACAGCGCTTGGCGATACGGACCTTGAGGGGTGGCCGTATCATGACTGGAAGGAATGCCAGTTCAAAACTAGAATCCTTGAGTTGTCCGACATTCACTTGACGCTGGTACGGCAACCACTTCGAAAGCAGCACGATGGGTTTAGGAACCGAAACCTGATGAACAAACGGAAGATACGCTGCAGAATGTTCTAGCGCTGCAGGGAGCGTTCCTATTCGAGGCGGTAGTGTAAGGGGCAGAGTCTTGTGTCCCGAACCATGTTCATTCCCTTCTACACCCACAGTCTTAGCGCACTTTGAAAGCACATGTCCTGCCAGATGTGTAGGCTCCACTAGCATGTTTATCAGCTGTGCTTGATAAGCTGCCTCGCGGTATGATCCCGTCGCTACAGTGGGCACTGGTTGGCTCAGAGTCTGGACAATTTCTCGCAAGGTATCACGAAGCGAGCTGTCGTCTGCTTCGTTCGAGAGTCTGTTAGTGCTTAGCGTCGTCGCGGCGGAAGGATCATTAGACTTATGAGAACTCAGCTTTGTGCTCACGTATAATGGGTCACATAGGTATTTCTGTAGAGAATGAGGCTCCTCAGCGCTTGCTCGTGATTGCTCCGCTGTACCATTGAATTCATGTAGGTACTCATGCAGCTCGTCTCCTAAGTACCCCAGCAAGTCTCGACACAGAGCCCCGGCATCGGTTTGAGGAGGTAATTCTGTTCGCGAATCGAAAACACCCGAAAGATGTGTCGTACTTGCAAGCTGAGAAATGGAGACAAGTGGCAGGAAAGGCTGGTCTTGTGCAAGGCTTTGATCAGTATCAGCATCCACTGCAGGTCGGTGCTCCTCACAATGCTTAGCTAGTGCTTCAAGCTTCCTAGCACGTTCATAAAACCCGCGAACGCGTGCCAGACGTTGTTCCTGAGATGAATTCCATGCTTCGCTTGTGCTCGCCATCGATGGAAACGCGCTGCGGATCGCCTGCTCAATTTCAGGGAGTGTAGGCGGCGAAACTGGTAGTGAATGTACTTGCTTTGACGTCAGCGAGATGTTCAGTCCCAGTGCAGTGAAGACCAAGTCTAGGGAAGACGTGTACCGTGCGACGAAAACCTTTCGCCTTTGAGATAACAAGGGTGCCACGGCTGAACGAAGCTGCTGTACGACAGAACCCCAAGCCTGAATCCATGCACGCTCTGCCTGCCGTGAGATATTGCATGGCGGCACTGAAGTGCGGTTGGGAGCGAGAATATCGCTCTGATCGCGATCACCAGACGAGCCGCTTGGAGTCGCGATTGTGTCACAACTTGGACCAGGAGCAATGTACGGGTGAAGAAGCGAGGTACTGGGGATAAAAGGTGAATCGAGCGAGGTCAGCAAGGATGCTGTCAGTGGGTTCGTTGGTGAAACGACTGCTGTTGGACTGTATAGACTCAAAGCCGTAAATGCCGTACTCATAAGCCCAGTTGGAACTGAGTTGGCGGTCTGTGCGACGACTCCAACTGCGACACCGCTAGAGGTCGCGACACTACTTAGCCCAGCTGGAGTCGCCGATGTCTGTGAGACCACACCAATTTCACCCGTACGTGATGCATGGTCCTCTGGGAAAACAAAGCTAGGTCGAAGCCAGAGTGGGTTGCTATACACAACAGCAACTCGCGAGTATGGTACGGGAGGCGGCTGATACAGTGAATCCCATGATAACGCGCTTCCATTAGGACTAAGCAAGCTTTGCTGAAGTGCGACTCGGAGTGACAGAGCAGCGCTTCTGAATGCGTTTGCGCCTGGGGTCGTGTGAAACGAGGGAAGTGATACCCTGTGACCGTGGAAAGCGAACAAAGACGTAGGGGTGCCCTCAGGACCGAGGGTATCGTCAACTGGCTCAATAATCTCGGGTAACTCGGGGTCTTGATCAGCGTTTTCATCGCCATCTGTAACGGTGGGGATATCATCATAAAGATGACGAAGTCCGACTGACGGCTTTCCATGTCTAGAAGTTAGGAGTGACGATGACGATCCAATTGAGGATGTCGCTCCGGCACCACCGCCCCCTAGCTCAACGCTCAATGCATGCTTTAGCAGCGATTGTGCTTCGGAGGTCAGAGTTTGACTCACTCGTATGTTGCTCATCGAGGTACCAGCTGAGCCACCCCCATCAACTTGCAGCATCGCAACCGATACTGAGTGTTGCAAAGTGGGCTCGGATGTGGCATGTGACGCTGCTACGCTTGTTTGACCATCCCCTAGGTCGATCGAGGCGTTCTTTAGTGCTTCCAATCCTAGTTGGCTTGAACTGACCTCACTCGCAAGCTGTTGGATGTCTAGGTGGATCTCATGCACCAGTAATGGAGTCGGAACACCTGAAGGTCCTCCCAAGCACACAAGCTGGATCGGAGTTGATAGCGTTGCAGCCCTTGCGCTCACAAAACGGGCGAGTGAGAGTGGTGCTTTGAGCGAGCCGTTTCCTGGCGTGATCGCAATGATTTGGGTTCCGGTCCTCAATACGTCCTTGTCAAGCCGGCACTGCTCTACTGCGCTCAGAGCGAGCTGCAGCGTCTCCAGCAAACCACCCGACGATGCGCACGACAGTCTTTGGCGGAATGCTGGCACAAGTTCGGTATAGTCTTGCATCCCTCTAGAGCCAGAAACCGATTTTTCGCCTGTTGGCAGATGAATATCGCTGGAAACCCTGCCTGCAAGTAGAATAATCTGATTCCGGATGATAGGCAGTAAGGATGCCCAGTCCCTTGTGATGTTAGCGTCGTTCAGAGTGAGAGGTACAATATAGTCCTTGAACTTTCTCCCGTTGCTGGCCACGCTCATGAAGTTCGTATCGTCTGCAGCAGGTGGGATCGGAAGCCCCATCGTAGTTTGGGAAACACGCGTACCTGTAGGCGATATCTGAGTTTTAGGCTTGGATACGTTCGAAAGCACTGGGTGACTTCCAAATGTCTGACTGGATATTGAGGCGGGTGTTAGTGGCGAGATTAACCCGCGCGTAGCGAGTGATGCCGACGAGTCCAATGAAGACGTTGGCGAGTTCGCAGGCAATGGTGACATGGGTGTACGCATATCCGTGTCCAACGCGATATTGGTTGTGTCGGAAGTCGTTTCATCTACGCTCATTAGCCGTCTTTGGATCTCAAGCTGGTTCCGGCTCAACCACTTCTGGAACCCATCTTTGTACGCTTCGCGATCAGGTATACAGTGTGAAACGAAGAATGAATGCTGAGAAAGCAGATCAAGTTCATCGTCAAACTCTTTAATCGCTCGAGCGACTGAGGGATCAGACGCACTCTGGTCAGGATGTAAACCAGAGTAAGTTTCGGTTGATTTCGTGGCGAAGGGGTCGTCATTGGGCTCGAGAGCATCAATATCAACCCTGGCTGAGAGAAGCAATGTTAGTCTGTGAGTGGCTCGCGCCTTAGTCCAGCTGGAAAAGAGCTCTCTCAAGAAACTCAGGAGCTTCTCAAGAAGCATAGTACCTCCTGCATCGAGTGTGAACAACTCCATTGTAACTTGAATTGTGATAAAAGTCGTGGTGCTCGCCGATTTGTACTGGAATTTGGTCCAGGGTGTGATGATTGCATATGAAACGCTCTCAAGTCGTGGATGCTTAATGTCTCGATGCTTCCCACTCGGTTGTGCAGCAGTGGTCTCTGTTTGAGGCTTTTGTGGACTACCTCGTGGCTCGTTGGGTGCGGTCAAAGGTGTGCTAATGGGTTGTGACGCAGATGCGACGTGTGCTGAACCCTGAATTGACGACAACTGCGCATGTGGACCAACAAAGATTTGGCCCAGTACTGCACCGCGACTTACTCGTGCCTGCATTCGTGACTGCAATGTCTGCATGCCCACGAGCTTTGGAGCGACCAGTCGAGCGGCGGCTGATCCTCGTCCAGTTGCGCCTGCCATGTATCCGCCATCAGTTGAACCGGATCCTAGAGCCATGCGGTCAATCACCGACTTCAGCATCTGCGAATCAGTCGTTCCTTCGGATATTGTGCCCAGTCTGGAGTGTTTACGACTCCGATAAAGTGACTTCGTCGTTATGAAACTGCTGCCAAAGAGCGCCTGCCACAATTGTCGTCGAATTCGGATTCTCCAGCTGAGCGCCTGGGCATTCCAGAGCGCACGTAGCATAATGGGCGGGAGGGAGCCAAAGGCACCTGCACCACCCCATGCGATGAGCCATCGCTCCGGTGGGGATGTTGCAGTCAAAACCTGTGTCCAAAGGCTTGCCAGAAATGAAGTAGTCAGTGAGGGAGAACCCTGCAGAAGTTGAGAAGGTCCTGGAGTTCCGCCTAGTGACCGACCAGATCCGCGCCGACCGTTCGCTACTGATGACATGGGTCCGGAAAACTCAAGCGGCCGTCGTACTCTCTTGAAACCACTAGCTCCATGTGCCGGACTCAGAGGCTTGAGCGGTGGAGACCCATGTTTTGCAGGTCCTTGAGCAATGCTTTGAGGCTCTTGCTTCTTAGATAGCGTTGCGCGCAGCTTCGAGGACAGGCTCACAGGGAGCGCAGACCTTCTAAAGAGGCCTTCAATTCCTGATTCATCAGAGCCTCCGGATCCTGACTCCTCGTTAAAGGCCAAATCTTGGAGTGGGTCGTCCGCGAGTGGTTCACCGGTTGCTAACGACTGTAAAGCGTCGACAACACGAGAATTGAGACGAAGCGAAATGTCCCACGAATTCGGGTCCATGCCACCTGGGCGCTGGGGTAATACGCCCAACGCGCTGTTCAGTACCCAATTGCTCTCATCGTCACGAGCGGTGCTCACATGCGAAGAAGAAGCCATGACTGCATGAGTGAGCCTTCTCAGCGGTGTACGTGAAATGCCAAGACGGGTATATGCTGCCGCACCCGCAATCGCAGCTGTAAGAGTATAGGAAGTTAGCATGGTCTCGAGCCAAATTTCTACCTTGCTCAGTTGCTGTTCAATGAACTTTGATTGCTCTTCTGGAACAGCGTTGGATGCAGACTTTTCTTGGAGCAACATATCTCGAAGGTCTCGAATTCTCCAAATTAAGCTTACACGGTCGGATGATCTAAAGCACTTGTTCACACGAAGACGCAGTGGGCCCTCAGTGTCTGAGGGGCGAACTGCACGTCCTGGTAAGTGCTGTGCTGCGGTAAACAGAGTCGCAGCATCGGCACCGACCGAACGGATAATAAACTCGACCGTTTCAGCGCTTAGCCAGAGCTCTTCCCGAGCAGAGAGTCGCTGAATAGAGCAAGTGACCCCAGATCGGAGTGCGGCCTCCTTAGCCTGTGGTCCCCAAAGCAGCTCCATTGTATCTGGCAGCATTCTCTCGCTAGGAGAGGTTGGCAGGCCGGACATCGCATGCCCAGACCCAGAGGCTGGCCCCAAGTCGGTCACATGATCAAGGCCTTCGGTATATTCAGATTTGCCAGACAGTGAATTACCTGGGAGCTCTTGGCCTTTGATCGTCGACCCTGAACTAGTTCCCTTATACATGAGAGATGGGGTTGTAGCAGCTAACCTCTCGAGCTGTGGATGCAGTGATGCTCGCACTACGATATGGGCTATGTTCTCGTTACCAGCCGGTGACGTAAGTGGCGAGTCATTGATCGGGACCGTCGAGTCTGCGGCGACTTTTTCGCGATCGTCTGCTGAGGGCTGTCTCTCCTGCTTATCCTTGCTTCTGTCTTTTTCCTTCTTCAACCGGCGTTCGTACTCAAGCAGGGCGTTTGCGACGTCTTCGGCCAGAGGGAGCACGAACGAACCGAGTTGGAGTTGAACGTAAATTGCATGAGGATCTGGTCTGTATCCAGTAGGAAGAAGCTTTAACGGCTTCGTGCGTGATGAACGCTGCCTGGATAAATTCCCGCACCACTCATCGAGGAAGTCAGACTCCTCAGCCAAAGGGTCTCGGCCCATGAACGGTGCCGGCGCAGCAGCGATGGGTCCATTGAGAGAGAAGAGAGGGAGGCTGTGCACTACCGCACGACCTTTACTCGGCTGAGAAGCTGAGATAGAATGACTTCCATTAGCTGAAGGTGTGAGACGAAGGCAAAGGGTATCTCCTGGCAAGAGACCAGGCATTAGGAACGCGGGCACAAGCACATCGGGGAGATTGGGATCGTTGTGGAGAAGCAGACGAGTTTCGTAATGCAGTCGGGGGCGACTCGCCAGCCGAGTGCGGGGAACACAAAGCGGGTTAGTCGGAGTGTTTGCTGTCGGAGGTGTCAATGGCGAAGCCATGCTCTGGCGGGATGTCATGTAGTAAGCCAGGTTTGCATGAGCATGAGGTGGATATTGCTTCTGGCCGGGTTCGATTCCAGAACCTCCATGAGCATAATACTTTTGAAGGATCGCTCGCATCTCAGCCGTGAGTCGAGCTGACTGAGAGCCCGAGGTACTCAACGAACTCTGGCTACCCGCAAGGTCGGAAGTTTGAGACACAGCAAGGCCCAGACCAAAGTTCATCATTTGCTGTTGTTTAGCTTGTCTGTCGAGGCCGCTCGTGCTAGAGATGTCTTTCTCAGTAGATGGACGAACAGATATTGGTGTTGTACGTTTCAGCTGAGAAGTTCCTCCAAAAACACCTCGAGAAGTGTTCCAGCCTCGTGAACTCGAGACCTTGGATACCGGTGCAAGCAGGGGCTTAGTTGTAGCTTTTCCAGAGGTTGTTCCTGTAGCTGGTGCATGCGATGTCTTGGTGTCTGTCGTCTCTTCGGTTGATGACGCGTTAGCTCCACTTTGCGGGCCAGTGTTTTCGTGTTGCTCCCCCGCCGCTTTGTCTGTCGTTGATGTCTCACTTGCTGAAGCCTTCGCACTCAATTCAGACTGTGTTGTGCTTCCCGTAGTTGTGGTGTTTGTTCCACGCTGCTGCTGCTGCTGGGTCTGTGTGGCATTGGTCACCGATACCGCCTCTTCTTTGGTCGAAGTTGAACTCGAACTCCCTGCCTCTTGCGAACTTGCAGTAGACGAAGGCGACGAACCTGTCGGTGGTCTCCGAAACGTAGACAATCTGTTGCCTCCGAACACAGAGCCGCCAAAAGCTGACCTGGGCTTTGGTTTCGCCGCGTTTGCGGCTGCTGAAGTTGTCTCAGTGTTTGTTTCACCCCCTGTGTTCGTCGCCTTCTGGTCTGTGGATTGTCCCTCCACTGCTGGTGGCGAGTTCGTCTCGAGTGTGGTTTCCAGTTCAGAACTCGACACATCCTGAGTTTCCGCTGCTTTCACGGCCAAAGCACCTGAATCATGACTCTCACTCACAGCGGAGCCGTGGTATAGCCGTGTAACCGTCTCAGGTGAGGTGCCTGAGAGCGCTTGTGTGTTCGGTGTGGAAAGCTTCGATTCTTCCTCGGTCTGATTCGTTACCGATACTTGCGCTGCGTGATCGGCATGTGCCTCGACGGGCGTGGAACGGTCACCTACGCCGTTCTCGGTCTTCTCATTCTGTGTTCTCCGCAGGGCGGCGCGGTTACCAAATACAGTCCCTCCCCCAAAGATGGATCGGTTCCTGTTGCGGGTGAACGGGGCGGCCTTTCGGGTGTCATCAGGCTTCTTTCCGTCCTCACCGGGGCGCGAGTCGCTGCTGCTCATCGCGGCAAGCGGAAACCCGGCGCACAGGTGCGACCTCGCCCCTGTGTGATCTGTATATCGCGGCCAAGCGCGCGGGTTGACTTGGGCTCTCGGGACACCGGTGATCAGGACCGATTTGCGGTGGAATCCGTGCTTCAGGTGGAAATCTACCCACCAGTAATGAACGTGAGCAAGTATTCAAGGGTAAACTATGTGTTTTCTGTGCAGCCCCTATGCTCACAGGCGAGATATTCCAAATAAACCAGTTTTCTGGCCAGATTTCCGAATTGGATAAATCACGTGAGTGGGTGGGGGTGTGTTGGAAAAAACACTCGAAATCAATAGTTCCTCCCACGTCATGTCGAGTCCCAACGCATCTACTGCGAAAGATGGCGCCAAGAAGCTCTCCTTTGCCCTCAATAACCCGTCACTCAAGAAGCGCCCCACGCGTGCACTCGAGATCCACGAGAAGACGGAGGAGCCACGGCGGCTCGCTGTAGCTGCGCTTACCAAAGACGTCGTAGAGCAGTTGGACAAGGACAAACTGGATGTGGTCATCCCTGTCATGCCCAACCGGACCATCAAGCGAAAGGAGACCAAGCCTGAATCCCAGACAGCAGCCGAATCCGATACGCCACGCGAGGCTAGCTCGAACAGTAACCCGCAGATCGATGGATGCACTACTTCCTCGCTGTCTGCCGCAGGTGCTGAGACAAAAGTAGCTGCAGTATCAGAGGAAAAGTCGCTCGAGGAACGTGCGAGAGAACTTATTCTCAAAGAGAGCCAGGCATTTCTTGAGGGCAAGAGCAAGGACGACGATGAGGAGCGAAAGGCAAGGGAGAGCAGTCTGACGATTGCCGCGGCACGTGATACCACAGCCGGAAGTCTGGCTCGCACCGGAACGGGAGGAAAAGCTCCAGCATCCGTGCCAAAGGATGGCGAAGAAGAGCTTGCTGACGTGTATATCGGTCACGATCCAACCGAGAACGACTACAAGAAGGTCTCCGTGGATGACTTTGGATATGCAATGTTGCGCGGTATGGGTTGGAAGCCTGATGACCAGCAGAAGTCACGCAATGTGACGGTGAAAGAGCCGAAGAGCAACCTGGGTCGTTTTGGTTTAGGACTGAGTCCTGAGGATGCGGCTTTGAAGGAAGCACTTGGTCTGACGAAAAGGCGAGGTGGTGGTGGTGCCGCAGCGAATGAGAGCGAGCTGGGCGTGAAACGGGTGCGCGAATCAGAGTCTGCACCGTCACAGTCAGCGGGACACGAGTCACAGAACAAGTCACAATCCAACTCATCTCGTTCTGCCTTCTCAGGTCACTCGGAAATGAGCGCGAGTGGTAGCTCTAGCTCATCTTCTACGCAAACACGAGGCTCTTCACGTACCCCCCTTTCGATGAGCATCGCGAAGGGATTGCGTGTGAGGATCGTCGATAAATATCTTGGAAATGGCAAGTATTATTGTGTCAAAGGTACAATAGTTCATATTAGCAAGTCCCAAGCAGGACGAGTTTACGTTGAGGTGGACTCAGACGATAGACGTAGCAATCGCTCGAGTCGGCCAGAGGAAGTCGAAATCGATGACATCGATCGTCAGTTGGAAACCATCGTCCCTAGTGTGGGAGGACGCGTTCTTATTCTCAGTGGCCAGTATCGTGATGAACGCGCCACAGTCGTTGACAAGGATCGAGATAGATCCCTAGTCGACGTGGAGTTAGAGAATTCAGCCCGAACGCTTGTTCGGAAGTTGTCTTTCGATGATGTATGCGAGTATCCTCGTTCAAGGTGACATGCTGGCTTCGTTAGCACTGTACATACAGGTTTGGCCTGAGGTCGAGGTATGCTGAGCTCATGATTGCAAGGAGGGATTTCCCGGGATTCCCGAGTTGGCTTTGTATTGAATCAAGCGCATAAAAGCTCGAGTTGTTTGTCCCATCATGTTCTCGACGCAAGCTAAAGTAGACCCTCGCCATGATGATCTTGCAGCCCATCTCACTTCATTCCCCCAATCATCTCCCCGCCTTGAACATTTTCGATTTTCCCTATTTCGAGGTCGGACACGTTTCCCGCAAGCACACCAAACACACGAATAGGTTGCGCAGATACGTTAAGACCGATGCCTTGCGAGCGATTTTGCAATTAAAATTGCGAGAAAGCGCTCGCTTCATATGCTTATCGGTGCGAATGATACCTTCAGAGCCGTTGAACCTGAGAGTATGCATACCAGTCGTGTGTATCCTTCATCAAGGTGTCTAAGCCACGACATATATAATCTCTCCAGGGCATACAAAGCACGTTTGCCTTCACTCTATACTAAAAATGGCTGCCGATCACTCCAACGATTTCGCGGCATACAGCCTGCCACATTCCTGAATTCCCAGCACGCAAATCGCTTCAGGTCGGTTTTTGACCCATGGCTGCATTGTTTTCAAGCCAACGCGCTCCAATTAACTCTATCGTGGTGCGACATATTACTTCGCACTGGATGACGAGAGGCCAGGTGGGATATACCAGCGTTGTATCTAGTTTCCCGTAAGCTGCGACATCACCGGACACTGGCTTGTGGCGAGCTTGGTTGGTTGCACTCGGACCTAGCCTATGCGGACGGGCCGACAATCGTGGAGGACAATGAAACTACGTGCCGCACTGTCAAACAGCGCACGGGCTACAGAGCCAGGGAGAAAGGGAGTGAAAACTTGTATTTTCGGACGCAAAAACTCACTTTTCAGTGTGCATGAATACTGGGTATAGACGTGAGTGCCTGCTCGTGACAATGTATTAGTCGCGTATATCCTTCTTGTTGAAACGGCTTCCGCGCATTGATATCCTTCGGCACTAACTCTACCCCTGCGATCTCGCCTCCATACCATTCCCCTAGTGAACACCTCTCACCCCGCGGCGCACGTAGCACGGCTCCCCGCGGCGCACGTAGCACGGCTCCCAGCGGCGACATGGACGATCCCCGGCCACAGCGGGGTGCAACGTTGCCCATAAGCCCCCGCGGAAGCCTCAACTCCCCCGAAGTCGGTGTGCATCCTGGCGACCTAAGGCTGAACGTGGGGCCGGAAGCACCCCTCTCAGCTGAGCAACCCGAGGAGAGTAGAGAGTTCGAGCCAGGCAAGTCGTTCCGGTGGCCCTGGTGGAAGGTATTAATTGCGGGTCAGATGGTGTCGATTATGCTTACCGGCACGGGCGTCTTTTCCCAACTGCTCACTCTCCGCGGGTGCTATATTCCCACTCTACAAACCTTTCCTGTGTACATTCTGCTGACCTTCTACCTCGTGCGGCTGTACTGCCTGCGACTCAAGCATAAGCAAAAGAGCATCGACGTAGACAGTGACCGCTCACCTCTCACCGCTGACGTTGCACACGCTGCACATGGAGATGTCGGCGAGGCTGCAGGCATGTCCGTTGGCAAGGGTCACCATGCTTCGGTCAACACATCAACCACGTCGTTGTCATCGTCGTCATCATCATTGTCGTCTGCATCGGCTTTGTCATCGAGTCGTGTTGCTCGCCAGCTCTCGCCGTTTGAAGTCGCACCCAAGCCACCACTGCTGACTCGCATTCGCGAGGCGTTCCAACTAGTCAAGCCACGGTATACGTCATGGTATCTCTACCTACTCATCTCGATTTGCGATGTAGAGGGCAATTACTTTGTCGTAAAGGCGTACCAGTACACGACAATTGCGTCTGTGCAGTTGCTGGACTCTTTTAATCTTCTCTGTGTGCTCATCCTGGCGCGATTCGTGCTCAAAACCAAGTTCCTGACCAGCCAACTCATAGGAGCAGTGCTGTGCATCCTCGGTGTGTCACTCTGCGTGCTCAGTGATATGTTTGCCAACCCGGACAAAGAACGTGAAAGCAATAGCGGAAGCACAACCCGGAAAATTGTGGGTGATATGTTTGTCCTCATCTCATGTGTGGCCTACGCCTGTTCGAACGTTGCGCAGGACTATATGGTCAAGAAGAATGAGAAAAAGGTTTTGGACGAGCTCGAGCAAGACAACAACCACCGCAACTCTCAACTGGACGTTACAGAGGGTGGCCAGGAGCCATCGCGACTCGTAGAGGCGATGGAACAATTGCAGACCGGTGCGGGCAATATGCCTTCACAAACCTTACCCGGCGCAGTGGATTCACATGTTACAGAGCCCACTGCGTCCATCTTAGCAGAGCCCAAGACACAAATTGAAGCGCAACCCCAACTTTCCAGTTCTTGTCATTCAATGCCCCTGAGCTCGAGCAGCACGTCATCACCTCTTGTAGCAAGTGACCAGCCGCCTCAAGGAGAGGAGCTCGACCAAGAGGTTGTGTTGGACAAAATCCTGGATCAGCGCTGGGAGTTTATCGGATATCTTGGTTTGTTTGGATCACTACTCTCCATGGTTCAGGGTGGATTGTTAGAGCGCAAACAGTTTGCCAAAACGGACTTTAACGACTATAAGACAGATTTGTACTTGCTGGGCTTCTCATGCTGCCAGTTTGTAATTTATTCAAGTGTTCCTGTGCTGTTACTGCGTGGTGACAGTGTTGTTATGAATCTAAACTTTTTGACTGCCGACTTCTTTGGATTGATCGCGGCCGTCGCGTTGTTCCATAACAAGCTGCACGGACTGTACTTTGGAGCGTTTGTTCTGTGCGTCATCGGCCTGTTGACGTATAACTTAGCGGGGTCAAATATCTCACCAGTTTCCCTCATCAAATCGCTATTGGGCTGTCCCGTCCGCCAAACTCGATCCCGTTCATCCTCTTCATCGTCACAAGACTCGGAAGGTGCAGATGAGGTGACGTTTCGTGAGAATATCATCACCCAGTACATCACCAGACCAGGCAGTCTCAGTGACTCAGACAATCTCACCTCAGACGGTGAACCACGACTAGGCAGTCCTGCCAGGTGGCGCCAGGGTCGTGGCGAGTCAGGACAGCTTGGAAACCTGGCTGCGGCGGCGGCCGCTGCAGCGAGTGGGCAGTTCGTGACCCATGGTGTTACTGGTATTTTGCGCGAACAGCCTGAATCCCGTTAGTATCAACTATATGTTTCATTGTATGTCACCATTCCTTTGAGTGTATATTCGTGTGGCGCTGCACTGCCTCAAGTGCCCTTCTTACAATAATTTCAACGAATACAGTTAACAGCCTCATTCACACCCTCACCCACACTCACACCCACAACAATAGGTTGTCCATGAGCAGTGTAACACAGACGCTTCGCAACGTCTACGAAGCTTGAGTATGTGTGTATTCATTAGTATGCTAGCCAGTTCTAAAGTACTAAAGGGACATTACAACCCATTTAGGATCGCCTCCATAAGATCTTCATCAGCGGCATCCAAATTCGATCCGTAACAACTCTGAGCTGGCTTTGATGACCCCGATACCGGCTTTGTAGTTGTCATAGCAGGAGTCGATTTAAGATTTGTGGTTGCTGTTGTGGGGGAACTAGATGAGAGTGGACCAGAGTTCAATGATAATCCCACACTTCCGGTATTAAACATTGCTCTTGGCGCGGCTGTGAGAGTAATTGGGTTGGCAGATGATACCAGGGTTGCGGTTCCCCCACCATGGTCGCCTGAACTTGTAGCACTGCTCTGCGGCGCATTCGTGGCGCTATTCTTGGGCTTGATGAGATCATCCAAGTCATCATCCCAAGAGGCGACGTCGAGGTTATCGTCGGCTTTAGTAGATGCAGGAGCTTTTGCTCCGCTTTGACTGAAAGGGGTAGGGGAAGTGCTAGTCATAACCAGATTGCTACCCGACTTGGTAGTTGGGACTCCTGTACTGCTTGTCTGGGCCGCGGGTGCAAAGGGGCCTGACCCCGACTTGGGATTTGTAGGAGAGGTGGATTTGCTAGGCTGCACGAGGTCCAGCAACTCCAACTGCGACAATAAATCATCAGCACTGGACGTTTCTCGCTGAGCAGCAGGCGGGGGAGGAGCAGTCGAGAATGATCCTTGCCGCATTTCAGCTTGCCTTGCTCTCCGCTTGGCCTCGTCCTCATCACGGGTTTCATCATCATCATCATCATTTAATATACTATCGACCAAGTTTGCCAGGCGGGCAACGCTGCCACGCCGTGAGGCATCGGGATATGCACCTCCCGGACCAGTTGTTATTGTAGGAGTCCCGGAGCTTCCTGAATTTCGAGCGCCCTTGAAGGTAGCACCGTTCGCTCCAGTGGGATTCGAGAGATCGACACCAAAGCTGTTGGGCAATACTGACCCTCCGAATGCAATGGATACTGTAGGTGTCGATGAAGATCCGAACATTTTCGTGGCAGAAGACGGCATTGGAAGGGTCAGAAGTTCTTCAGGTCGCTCTGCAAGGTCCTTTGGGGGAATTTTGGGCAGGTTGATCGCAGCGCACATTCTTGTGCACACATGTCGCAACAAAAACGCACGAATGCCAGTGTATCCCAAATTTCCAACACCGAACACGCCCGATTGCAGGGTGTGAACTTGCGGATCGGTGTAGATTCCACCAACACCTTGGATATCACAAATGAGAATCTGCTTCTGTGAAGCGTAGTAGGTAAAGTGTGAAAATGCATTTGCGGTATCGATAACATCCTGTAAACTCGGTCCATCCTCAGTTCCAGAGGCCATTGTTGCTGCCGCTGCGGCACCCATTCCGGTAATGGAAGGACTTGAGCTTCCCCCGGCGACTTCATCCACGTCCCGCAAGAGATCCAGCACATTACTAGATCCGCTTTGGGCGCCTCCTTGCGCTTGACCTTGTACCTGACCTGCCTGCTGTTGACCACCCTCGGTACTCACTGCACCGACGTTGTTGTTATGCTTCTGGAACTCACCCTTGATATACAGTTCGCAGCCAGCGTACGGGCGACCTGCTCGCTCCACGAATTCCACAACAAATGCCTCAACGAAGTACACTGGAATCGGCGGATTCCGCAGATTAAACTGCTCCGCCCACTTGGACGCGTACACCTGAGCTTCGACATCGTGCAGATAGAGCTGCTTAGGGGTCTCGGCATCCATTGCGAACTTACAGACGTAAAGTTTGGATCCATCGACATCGTTACTCCCGGTCTTGATCAGTCGCGCCCGGTATGCCTTACGGAACGCGCCCTGGGCGAAGGGCCGAGGCTCCAGCGCGATCTCACCAGCAGTCTTGGTCCATTTTTCACCGTCGTACGTGTGGATGAGCACGCGCTCGAAAGGCAGGAATGTGATTTCCGTCATGGTAGTGAGTCAGTCTACTAGCTGGTGCCCACACCTGTGTTCTCTGCCTCCGGCTTCCCCACAAACACGCCGATGTGGGGCTGAGGGTTCTGGAAGATGAACAGTTGGGGGTAGAATTCCGAGTCAAACCGTGTGCGCGATGGAATGTGAAACGTGAAATCTGGATCCGAACAGAATGCTCAGTCGAAATGAATAATTTTCTCGTAGACTTCAACCCCTTATCCCGCTATTTGGGTATGGTATCAAAGTGAATCAAAATTCAAATTCCAATACACGTTCCGCGCTCGTTCAGCGGATGTAGTGCGACCCTCGCCGTAGTACCAAAGGAGCATGACTCACCAACTAGGAGACATAACATATCACTGCCTCACACCTGGAGCCGTCATGGAACCCCTCCAGGCACATTCCCGGACCACGCTCATATGACTCGAAATCGGGCTTTTCGGAGACAACGACAGGGTTTTTCAAGGCAGGTGACAGATTCCGACTGAGTGCGCAGAGTACTCGTCCTTCAGGGGCTAACTGCGCGTTCTTTTGGTCAAAACCACCGCGCACTGAGCTGGAAAACGCCCGGAAAGGGCTGGGGCAAAAAAGCGTGAAAAAGTACATGGTTTGTGGCAGTGGATATTGAGTGAGTTAGTGTCGGATCTGACCGCATAATTCCCTTATCCAGCTCTGAATGTACTTGTTACCTTCAATTTTATTCTTGCAAACTCATCATATCTCGAGAAAATCGACCTGTGAACTTTTACGCTTCCGCGAAATCTCAATATAGACACGCATCTACTAGGCCGAGCCCTAGTACCACGCGAATCGACAGACTGGATAGACTTGCGCGTGCTGGGCGCACACTTATCGCACCTCAGATCCTGCTCGCGATCGCACACAACTAGACTTATCCTGGGCGGGTCAGGCATGTCGGAGAGCCAACCCCACGCGCCCTCTTTGGGCGCGGATTCCACGATAGATGACATGGGCTTCATTGTTCTGCCCAAGTTGACGTATCGGATCCTGGGTCCTGCATCTCCTAGCACATCCTCACAGCCCAGAACTTCGCCGAAGCTCGCGTTGACGACCTCGGCAGAGGACGTGTTCCTGCTGCCTCGTGCGTTGCACCTGCATTTGATACTGGACGTGACACCATTTCTGACACGGAGCGTGGGAAGTCTCGTGGTTCAACAGGGTCAAGCTGTGGCGGGTGGCAAAACCCCTCCAGCGACTTCATTCCTTGAGTTGGTCTCGTCGAAGCTCCAGACCTTTGTAGGGAAGCTCTTGCTCAGCAAAGTACTCGCGTCACGACGGCCGCAACAGGAGGGCTATGGGCTTCGTGCACAACTGCCACACCTCTACCTCTCCGTGTCGGCGTTCGTAGCGATGCGACAGGGCAGGCGGCCGCCTCAAGTTTGGATTCAGTCTCTGCCTCTTGGTCCCCTGCCGCTCCTACCAGAACCTGCGACAAATGAAGAGTCCCTGGCACTGAACAGCTACATTACTGGTTTGCTAGCGTCTGTCCGGGCACGCAATGAGGGATTCATTGCGCCGTCTGTTCCTATCCGTGCAGGGCGCTTGCAACGCTCCAGGTCGGAGGCATCTCAATCGACCGCTCCCCTTTTGCGAGAGCGAAGCCAGCTCTCGGGTTTTGCTCGTAACCAGAATTTCCCTATGATGGAGGGTGCAGGGGCATTGCCGCAGCACGATACTGACATTGATGACGATGACTCCGTAGCACAAAGTCTTTACTCACCGCAGCCATCCATGGAGCATTCGAGTGAACATGTCGAGCGGAATAACAGTGCCTCCATCTCGTCAAGTCATTTTCGTTTCGACGAACAATCCCAATCTGGGCTAGACCAATATGTACTGCATGTCGCCTCCGCTCTAACTCGTCTCGATGCAGGTTTCCGTGCGCTACAGGCACTCCTCCAAGAGGATCTCAGGCAAGAGACCATTTTGGGAGGAGAGGATATGAGGGAAGCAGAGGGAATTGTACAAGGTGAATTAGCGTCGTCAGCGCTGCCGAATGGACTCGACAGAGCTGGAGTGGGACAGATTGACGCGACCTTCACTTCGGATGCTTACGCAGCTGGTGTCGCTTCATCTGGTGCATCACACAGTACATCACCTGCTCTAAGTAAGGATTCGACTGATCCAAATCTTACCGTTCTCGCAACAACCATGAGCGATCCCGATCGAACCTATACCCCAATTGTGACACATGCCATCACACTCGCCGTGCGTGCTCAACATGCAAACGATCTACGCGTTCGAAGGGCGACGCCATCTTTCGGTGGATCTGGTGAGTTGCTTGCTCAGCAGGTTCTGCTTATTACTCCGCTCTTCCGTAGTGAAGCCGCGTGGGATATCTCGTATGCTCGAGCTGCTGGTATGCTGGAGGGTGCAGATGAATTCGGAGCGGTACCAACGTTCTCGTCCCCTGTGTCTTCAATGAATTCCCAGGCATCGAGTACCACCGACTATGAGGCAAAGTGGCAATCGGCACTCAAGACTGCACACCATACTACATCTGTGACTGAGGTAGCAGGCCAGCTCCCCACCATTCGTCAACTTTGCCAAAGACTGAAGCTTCGCTTTAATGTGCTGCCGACACAAACCCTCGTTCAAGCATCGATAACAGAGGGGAATAATGAAGTTCTCGCGGCAGACCTCTTGCATAAGCCAACGACAGACTTAAAGAATCCATTGATGTCTTGTGGAGTAGTTGTAGATCTGCCTGCTGGCGCCCTATTAGCGGCACAAACCGGAGGTTTATGCCTAAGTGGGAGCGTAATCCAAGAGTCCTCTGACAAGTTTGTAACCCTGAATGCTATTTCACCTGCTGATCTTCGAGCTGCGGTTCGCTTCTCGCACATAGTTCAGACGTCGCAGCGATCGGCTTCTGTAGTTGGAAGTGAAACTCCACATGGAGATTGCAGACTTAGTATCCGCTTGTCTCGATTACAGCTTGTGTTCTTCACATCGCGCTTAATCCGATCTGAGACCCGAGATTTTGATGCATTGGACTCCTTACATTTCAATACTTTGAGTAAGATGAGCTCAAAACAGCGTGCAGCACTTCTCGAATCCGTGCGACAAATTCCATCATCACTCGATTCAAGTTACTTTTCGACGTCATTACCCTATTTCCGAACGGTGCCTGCCTCCGTTTTAGTTCCAGCCACATCTACTATTCAGCTGCTGGGATCGTCGGTGCATACTGATCAGAATGAGCCCAAGCAGGGGATCTCGATGTCTCTGTCGCACCTCTCTTCGATTACCACCTTAGCGTCTAAAACAATGGATATTTTGCTGCAGCTCTCACGAGCGCGTACCGAGACCGGGAGTCAACGCGTGAGTTCTTCTGCGATTCTCACCTTAGGGCGGTCTTCGGAGCTTGCAGCTAAACACAAAGTTCATTTAGCTACAGCATATTCATTCAGCTTCTCAGGACGTTATGCCGCCACAGCTTCTGCTCGATGGCTAGCAATGGCATCAGGCTTGCGTAGTCGTGATGGCTTTTATGAGGCCTTAGCCGAAGAATTCTTGTTTTTGGTCCACGCTCGTGGGTCAAAACGATGGATTCCCGAAATTGTTAGAGCAGTAGAGCGGGAGCTGGACGCGGTCGCTGGCTCTTTGCGAAGGAGCAGGACTCTGCCCCTAGGACAAGATATCGTATCGGATGAGTTTTTTGATCCTCTCCCAACTACATACCCAGAGACGACACTCCTGCACCCAATCACTTCTCCTGCGTCCGTGATTGCAAGCCTGGTAAGCCACATGCCACCGTCATCAGTGTTCGCCGAACAAACGACTACAGCATCGCCCTCTACAAAGCCAAGGACTATTACACGTATATTCAGATTCCCACTCTCGTTAAAGCAAATCCCACATGACAAGGTGTCGTTAGTTGCTTCGGCCGATGGGGCTAGTTTTGGATCCAAACACGAACCGGATAGCTCAATTTTCGGTAGTTTGGGTCAAATTGCGTCTAGTGGCGGGTTCCTATACTATGTTCTCACACTAGAAGCTGAGAGTCCTATAAAGGTGACGGGTAGGGTCAGGGTTCTGCTTGTCTCGGCTGCTCCTGTATCCCTCTTGCCGAGCTTACCCGTACCGGACAGTGTTCTTTCTCAGCCAACAGGCCTGTCACAGGTAGCACCAGAGTCTGCGCTAGCAATCGTGAGAACCTGGCTTGCACGAGATCGATGGGTATTCCATGTTGTGGGTGTAAGTAATATTGTTGCAGCGATTCTACAAGGAAGAAGTCTCAGCCTCTCGTCAACGAGTGATCGTGGTGCACTGCTGAGGAATGTCATCAATTTTGAAGACATAGCTAACACCGACCAGGCATCGGCTCGGCAGCATGCCCAGCGTCTCACTCAGGTCCTGTCAACAACGGCCCTGAGTAGGTCACCTGCTCTTCGTTTCCTTGACCTGCTAGGCCTTGGTTCCAGTACTGCCGAAGGAGCCGATCCGTTAATTGTGGCAGCTTGTCTTAGGTGGCTATCGTTGAGGCCCATGCTACGTGCCGCATCATGGTCAACCTTTTCATCTACTCACGTTGCAACTCGATTAATCTTTGCAGCATCTGGCCATATATCTAGTGATCGCATGCTAAGGCTTCATTTCAGGGAGGAACTCCTGCGGCGATCCGCGGCTCTCAATTATCATTTCGCCCATACTGACTGTGTTTACTCACCAATGCACCCCGCCGGCCAAGACTGCTGCGATTTTCTTTCTTTGCACGCAGCTGCGTTGCTCAGAAATTCCCCCAATTTTGATGAAACCACAGATTTAGCGATGGTCTCAACAGCACATGAACACGCAGAGGCCAGACGTATCTTGGCCCTTTGGCGCTCGGAGCCCCTGTCACCCCTTGATGCAACAACTTTGGCCAGAGCGCTCGATGAGACACTTAGGTCTCATTGGGCGACATTCGTCATGAAGGCAACCCCAGCGAGCACTGGTACGCCTAATTCGGCATCCAAACTTCTAGCCGAAGCGGTGGAGCGCGCAGGAGATCTCGATCTGCTTCACAGAGAGAAATCACCGTTATTGTCTTCGCAGAGGTCACAATTCTCGACGTCATTGACGTCACCAGCAACCAGGCTTTACGTTCGTTTGCTCACTAAGCTGGACACAGCAACAGTGGCATCAACGAAGGTTCCAAATATGCACGAAATGAAGGATCTCAGCACCCTTCAGCAGATGTGCGCAGCGGATGCGATCTACTTATCTGTGAATAGATCCTTGGCTGCTGCCCGACTTGCAGACCCTGCCTCATTGCCATTGTATGCAGTCGTACGCGTTCAGTGGCTCGGGTCACAACTTGCATCTGCGACTCTCTATACACCCACATATATGTCTCAGACTCAACGCCTTGCTTGTATTGAAACTTTTGCAGACGCCGTAGCAAAGGCGCGCGTCACAATAGCCCCTCAAGGAAAGACACCTAATAGGCTCGTTCGTGCTCGGCCACTGATCCCAGCGTGGGCGAAGGTGGCTCTAGCTCTAGGTTTCGAACCAATCCAGGAATCGCGTCCAGACATGGCTGCTGAGCCTCGAGCCAAGTCTTCGGTTATGCCTGCCCGGTCACCCACTAGAGTTGATAGAGGGGTGATAAGAGATGATCAGGCTCTTCTCTCCCACACCCTGTCTTCGTTCAGATCCACAGGCGAAAGTAGACGCACTCCTGCGCTTTCACGCTCCGACGACGAACTAATCCTCAGGCGTCGACGAGAGGCTAGGACGGATTTCGCAGCGTGTTACTTCTTAGCGACGATTCCGCCGCACCTACTGCGACAAACTCCCAGGGGCAGAGAATTTTTGGATTACGTCACAACGCGTCGAGAGATGATTCGGGAACAAGCAGAACAGTGCCACAAGGAGGTTGACCTGTTGAAGGGTGTTAGTAACATTCCATTGATACAACTTGCCAACCAATCACTCTTCACGACCCTTCATGACGTATCCAGCAAATTGAAGGATGATCTGTCCGCATATACCCCCACTCTCGCGTTGTGGCCGACAGCCTTCGCGATTTCTCAGTGGGATGATGTAAACAGTCAATCTGTTGGAGGTTCTCGTACATATCCACTCAACGCTATTCTTCGTTGGCACTTGCCCTTGAGTGATTTCAAGCTGGCTTCAACATTCCTCCAACTCGCAGTGCCGTTAGGTGGACTCAGAATGCTGACATCGAGGCGAGAATCGGTCCTGGACAAGGAGCTTACCCCTATGGATAGTTCGCACAGCATTGCCGATTGGGCCCAGAGCGTATGCCGACTCGACGAAGAGGAATTGTGCTGTATGCTCGGAGAGCTCAATGAGACTTCGGAGAAAATTGCCAATGTTGTTAAGGTGTCATGGCAATCGGCTGAAGAAAATCCAATCATCCCCGCAGGTACGAGCTTCACCTGTGCGCCAGACACGCTTGCCCTTGGTGTCGTTCTTAATCTCACGAAAGTGGATTTAGATGCTGACCTTACAATTTCGGGAGCAATGCGTGTCAAGTGCCGGGAGGGGTTGAAGCTTGTTCCAGGAATGTTTCATACTGAACAGAACGATAGGAGCTCGCACTGGAAATTTTTGGATGTCGCATTAGAGATCCGCTTGCTTCACGATCCGAAGGAGTCATGCTCGCCCCTTGCAGTCATATGTCCATCACCCGATCAACTCGAAGACGTGCGCAAGATTCTTGATCAACGACTTCAACCAACAGTTTCGACCGAAGAGGCAAAGCAGGAAGATCAAGCCGAGGAAACGGCGTGTCTAGTGGACTTTACCAGGCTCAAACTTGACGATGATGGAGGTTTCGGATTTCAAGACTTAATTTCTATTCCCGTTGTGCTTGAGGATCCAGCCATGCCCTTTGACGCTCCTCCTCTCGTTGTCTCACCTTTCCAGCGCCTGTCCGACAGCAGTTCAAGGTTGATTACAACGTTCTTGCCAAGACTGACCGCAGATCAGAGAGTTACGGGAGAGGAATTGACTCAAAGTAGTGCTCCGATGTACCGAGAGAGTTCATCAGATGAAAGTAGGACCTTCCCATCTCTAACGAAGCACCGTTTTCACGCACCAAATGTGTCGCTGGTTACCAGTGCGACTTCAACACCGACAAGGCACACTTCATCGTGGATTTGGGCGGTTGATGCATTCGTACATGAGGGAGCCTCTGCGGACTCGAGACAACCCTGGACTACTCCATCGCTCCCTATGTCTGAGTTACGTAGGAGCTCACGCCTTCAAAGAGTTATGAAGCAAATCCGCGCTAATCGTTTGGCTGAGGGATTTGCTCTTGCTCATACGCAGAGCGCTTGGCCTCGCAGCGACAGACCGCGTGACTTTGAGCAGCTCAGCTCCAATTGGCACGATGTGTTCCTTCGTGAGGTCCCTCTGGCCTCGACGACAACAACGGTCTCACTTGAACCTCCCTTGCCTCAGCAGCCTGATGACTCAAGCAAAACAAGTGAGAGTCAATTCTCTGCAAGCACGTCTGATGCGTCGGTCTTACTGAGGTTTACTGCTTCGCCTCTGCCGCTGAGCCTGGCCACTGCTCGGGCCACCCTTGGCGATGCTGTTGTAGAATCTATTCTGCGCGCGGTCACGGATCCGCTAAAACTCGAGCGTATATCTCGATATCAGATGAGGAATCAATCAATGATGCAGGAGAAGATAGGTCGCACACCGTCAAGCGTCGCAGCTACGGTCGTAAGTGCGGATGTTGTGATTATGGAAGAGGGCATCGATAATGTTTCGCAGACTCCTGGCCAGGAGGCGTGGTCTCAGGAGATAAGAGACAGTCTTGCGAGTCGTCCGAGGAGACTGAGCAGGGTAGATGAGGCAGGGAATGGGAGTGAGGATGCGAAAATAGACGCAAAGAGCATAGGTCGGTCCAACGCAGAAGATCATCCTGCTTCCAACTCCCCTGGGGGCCTTTCGATCAATCTAGACAGTTTGGACCAAAGTACGATCATCGTTGTCGTTGTGACTCAGCTCAGTTTAGAGGCCTTGTCGGGTTATGTAGTTGATCTACCGGCCTTAGGTCGAAATATCGGACATTTGCAGGAGCAGCTGCCACCGCTGCCCTCAGAGCGCGTGGGAGAGACCCTTGCAGCGTGGATCCATGCAAGCGACCTGCGTATCTTCACATCACTGGCCAGCGTCGACTTTATCCGTTTTGCTAATCATCAATCTGCTTCTTCCTTGGTGAGTAGTAGCGCCGCACCAGCTCAGTGCTGGATTGCACCTAGCTTCGCTCTCGATCGCTTCTCTCGCGAATCCTGGAAGGCTGTGTTTGATTTGAGACTGAGTGACGTCCTTGGAAGGGTGAGCCTCATTCGCAGCAGTGGGGTAGGTCGATCGAGCATGCAGCGGTCCCAGGAAGGCCCTATCAAGATAGGATCAACTTATCAACTGTCGGAGTTCACAAAGCGACCCAGACACGGAAACACCAACAGACTAGCAGGTGACGAAGCGTTTACATTTAAACCCCGTTTGGTTATGCAATTGTATTTGCCAGCCTCGGTGTTACCCAGCACGATCCTCGTTGCGTTACTACGGAGTCTGATCTCTCAACAAAAGCAACTTAGGCTGGCTGGATGTACCTCTGCCTCAAACGCGCTTGCTCTATCGATTAAGGCTTTACTGTCAGACCTGTACGTGCAATACGCGTTGTTCCTGCGAAGAGGTCTTGATCTAATTCGAAGGTTCAACGAAGGCACCACTGCAATGTTCACGCAGAGTCGAGGATTTGGGATGGCACCGCTTCGCGAACTCCTTACTTACGGAGTGTCAGCTACGGCTGAGAGAGAAGACGTTTTGCAAATGAAGCTCCCAAATGCAATTGTAGCAAGCGCTCTCAGTATCGACCCAGTCCCTTGCGGTAAGTGCGGTGGGTATGATCAAATTGCTGGCGATTTTGCGACTCATCAGCTCTTCCCATTCCCGACATCAACCTCAGTCACTCTTCCTCTTGCTGTTCGGGGCGTTCCTGCAAGCGAAAGCTTGATCCAATCAATCATGAAATCGGTAAGATCACACTTTTCTTCTCCCGCTCTAGTGTCGACTAAATCCGATACATTCCCAGCCCTACCAGGATCTTATTCTGCCCCCTTGGCCCCACCATATATTCCACATCTACTATGGCAAAGTCGGGCTTATCCACTTCACCTTCCGTGCGTGCGCATTGCTATGCGCGACGCAACAGACCCTGAACAATCCCGTGATTGGGTCTCGTTACATTCAGGGGGCGACTCTGAATCTCGTGCCTCAAAGCAGTTAGTAGAGAATCAGAGTTTTGAGCAACTTCACCGCACCAGACTTGCGATCTCGCAGTTCCTCATGAAGTCTCTTGCAGCAATCATTCAATTCGCCCTTCCGGTGGCGCTTGCCAAAGAACGACTCTTTGCTACTGTTGAATGCACCACGAACCCCTACGCGCAACGAGGTCTCAGCTCAGAGACACTCGATCCATTACAGCAAAACGCTGGAAGGATCGATCGCATGTCCGAGAACTCTGGGGAACGTGATGAAATCTTGGGCTGCAAATGCACTGTTGAGTCGGAAAGCCTTAGCTCATCCACACCAGAAGAGGCTCTAAGAACGCTTTGTGACCTTGAGGATCGGTCTGAAGAGGAAGAACACGCAAACGAACGGGTCTTGTTCGTTGCACTCCCGACGCCCCAAGAGTATGACTATGTGCTTAGCACTACCGTGCAAGATGCGGAGATCCCAACATTGACCATGCTCGAATATGGCTTTGAAGCGGCAGAATCGGTTCATCTGTATGCCGATCAGGTTCCCGAAGCTGCGTCCAGGTACTTTGAATCGGCTTCATCCATCTCCTCGGATCAGATGCCCCTGCGGACACTCGACGAGCATCCTAGGCATGCGCATCAAAGATCAGCGCTATGGAGCCCGTCAGCTGAGTTAGAAGGGACGTTGGCACACATTTACTGTGCCTACATTGCACTTTCAAAGCCATTTGCCCACCTCCATGACCAACATGATGATGAGACCAAATGCGATAGAAATGAACCTTATGTGCACTCCTATGAGTTTTCCTACCGTCCTCTACCTCCGCCTTTAGTATCTCCAGCGGCAACAGGCTCTTTCTCCAGCCGATGGCGACTTCGAGGCCGTCAACAACTTCGCACTCGAGTGTTCGCGAAGATTCTGCGGCATTGTTACGATATCTTGTACGTTGAGGCCATGGCTTTTTCACTCCGGTCAGGTCTTCTGGTACCAGGAGGCGTCATTCAGTATATAATCGACTCCTCAGATGTTATTGTTGCTGAAATCGATCTTGGCATGCTGGCACGGCCGTTTAATCTTGAGAACGACAAGATGTCCGGTGTAGATAGTGATGGTAGGATCAACGAATCATTGCTTTGGATTCAGCCTGGTGTATATTCTGTTACGAAGCTATTAACCGAGTTTGGACGGAATCCCCCTGTGATCCCCACTCCATCTACCCTCGCTAGTGGACTGAGCACGATGAGCCTGCTCTCCAGTCAATCCCCTAGCTCTCATATTCGAAGTGCACCTATTGGCAGCGTTGGCAGCATTTCCGATGAACCCCTTACACTCAATGATACTGATCCTGGCTCGGCATTTTCATCTCCGCGTGAGAGGTTCTCCAAATACTTAGATGCAGTTATTTTCCGAGAATTCCAGCCGATCGAAGGCATGGAGTACTTCCTGAGCAAATCACCGGCAACCCTTACGGGATTGAGTTCGGAGGTTGACTCATCTTATAAGCTTCCAGAAGAACAGGCTTCTGTTATAGCTCCCACCCGAGTTGAGAGGAGCACACTTTTACGCCTCGATGTAGTCGTGGCCAAATGCGTCCCAACACCTCAAGATTCGGCTCGACGGACTATTTCATTGAGAATCAGTGTGTTTGTGCCGAGACGAGTGCCTGGTTCGACGCTCGCCAAAGGTATGGGCATTGTTGACGATTGCATCCGGGGAGCACGCGGGCTCAATTTGACAGATTCGATGGCCGGCCAAGGTGCTAGTGTGCGCAAGCCGACTCTTGGGTCAGCCCATCGGTCTGTCCATTTCGCTGGAGCGAAGGAACATAATAGAGTGGCCTTGGTTGGAGAGATACCTGGCCAGAAAGCTGCTATCTCTGCGATCATTAATCAGGAAGAGCTTGAGACGGAGGCCACAGTCAATCAAATTATGTATGACAGCGGAGTTGATCAAACTCGCGTGATCATGTCGCTACTGCTAGAGCACTTACCAAGTGAAAGGGAGTCTATCCTGAGCCTCGAAAGTAAGGCATCTTCTTTGGCCACCTTAACGCTGTTTGAACTCACCGGCAAGGATGGAAGCGTTCGCAGTCAGGGGGCAAGGCACTCGGTTAGAACACTGAGCCAGTTGTACTCGATCCCCGTCTCAGTATTTAAATTATCACTGTGCCTTGCCAACGATATCCGCACACTAGTGGCAGACGAAACGCTCAGGGCGCTGCTAGCTGAGTATAACTCAAGAAAATGCGCTCCGGAGGCTATTGGTGGGAAAGAGATTCAACATGGAGTACCAAGACATCCTTGGAGAGGAGGATATCTCCTCGATCTGGCTAGCCATGCCAGCTCCGCACAGGATTTACAGATCACGACCTATGACATCGAAATGACCTCTCGATCTCAGACTCGAACTGCCAGCACCACAGTCGCATTGTTTAAGCAAGTCGCGAAGAGTATCGATCTGTTGCAGCCTCCCCATGCCATTATCTTTAGAATTCCCATGATATTCCCCTCTCATGGTTTAGCTAGGCTAGCCTACTGGTCCCTCCCGGACGAGCTGTCGGGACATGGAAGTGATTTCAAGTGTGCTGCCTACGAGGGACGCCCGCTTGCATATCTTTCAGGATGGCCATTCCGAGACCCCACGAATGGCATCGCAGGACGAGGGACTGCAGATGGGTCAGTAGCGGCAAGCAGTAAAGTGCCAGGCTCAACAACGCGGTCAACGACAACTTCGTCACATTCGAATGGAAATAAGATCTCTTGTTGGCTAACCGTCGATGTGGTGAATGAGTCTAGTGTTTCCCGAGAGCCTATCGAGCAGTATCAAATTCAGGGTGGGCCCGCTGTGGCAACAGTTCGCTTACCTCTTCCGAAGAGCGTATTTGAGAGAGACATGAGGAATGGACTGAGCCTTCGACCGGAGATAGAATCCGTTTGGCGCGAGTCGCTCATGTCGTCTAAAGCGTCGTCTGCAGCATTCGGTGAGGAGGGAGCGATGCATCCTCTGCTCTCTGATGCGCTTGGCGTACCTGTCGACTATGAGGATTCGGAGACACACTTTACCAGATCGCCTTATGTTTTTATTCGTGGTGATAAAATGCGCTTAGTCCGTTACTATCATCAAGCATTGAGCCGCGGTCTGCCGCTCACATCCACATTAACTTCGATCCGTGAGCAGCATAGTCTTTGCCTTGAGTCCACCCAATTGGCGCGCGACGCTGCAAAGTCGATCTATTCCCAAGTTCCGCTTGGAGCAGGGCATGACGTGCACATGAATGAGGACGCACTCATTCCTTGCATGGAGTTAACCCCGGAGGGTACGCCAGCTGCATTCTTTTCCAGGGTTCTGGAGCCGAAATTGGAGAAGTTCACAGGTGGATTCGATGGGAATGAAATCCTTGTTGCACCACTCAATGCGGGTTCTGAAGCTTCTATCACCTCAGGAATGCTTCCTCATCCAGAGAACACGCCTTGTCTGATCTATGCGACTGTACGTTTCCACACAACGCCGCTTCCCCAAGGGATGCGTACCAGAATCATTGAGTATATTACTCGGAAAGTGGTTCAGGCGAGTCATCGTGTGGTGCAACGTGCTCTGTTGCGATCATTGAATGCTACTCATCAGGCTCATAGCCTGCTCATTCCAAGACCCATCATCGTCAGCCCTGAGGTCACAATTACATCTAGGCAGCCCCCGACAAGTAGGCTAGACGCAATCACAGCACCTCCGTTACGTCTGACCTACGACATGCCACTCGTCCGACCAAAGCAAGACGCAATTAACCTTCCATTACCTTCTGGAGACCGATGCCCGACGGAGATTCCCCTCACGCTGCAAGAAATCCGTGCACAACTCGAGAACGCACGACCTTATGCAGCCTATGCAGCTCAGTATGCAGCAGCCCTGCAGCAGCAGCGCCGGATCCCAAAACTCAAGATCGAGCAGCTATATTCGAATTCGCATCGTATTCTTTATAATTACGTTCAGGATGTGAGGGCTGATGAGGCCCAACCAGAGGTCTTAGATTCGAAAGTTGAGCTAGCGACGTACGAGGAGTTCAGAGCCAGCGATATACCCGAGCTTCAGCCGAGGGAGCGCAAATCGTTCAAAGATTGCATTGTTCAGTTTGTACCAGGTGCATACTCATGCCATCGAGTGGCAGTCGCAGCCTGCCCCGTTCACGATAAGCTTACACCAGAAACTGCATCTCGGTTCTTCACAAACGCTGTGCCAGGTATGCTTGTTTCAAATCGTCCCAACATGCTTGTTGCGCTGGACAGCTCCACGTCGGCGGTATACTACATTACAGCTCAACTGGTGCCGGTCACTGAAGTCCGCAGAGTATGTGAAGAAAATCGACAGCTTAAGGCTGGAGGCACTCGCGGGGCGACGCTTTCGAGATTGCATCCGAGTGTACAGACTGTGCTGCGCATTTTAGACACCTCCCCATTACACTACCAAGTGAAGCTTCGTGCCGATGCCTCTGTCTTGGCATTCTGCTTTACTGGCGCCGTAGATAAAATGGGGACGTCAAGCGAAGCACCTGACATTGAGTTAGAAGCGGCTCCAGGGAACTGGCAAGCAGAATTCCACCAGTTGCTCGTCCTGCACTTCTACGGATTTGCAAATAAGTCGCAGGCGTACATTACTTCCATGTTCGATCTGATCAAATCAAAGGTCCGTGCAGAAACATTAGCGACGATTCAGAATACCCTCGCGAGAAACCTGGCATCCCAGCGGTTGAGCAATGCAGATATGGAGTTTCTCAGGCCATACTATGCCTCCCCAGCAAGGGCCTTGTACATCCCCCTGGGCTTTACAGCGCATAAGTCGGAGAGCACGAAATGCGACGAAAGGCCTTCTATGGCTCTGAAAAGTCAGGCAAGTTTCCAGATCCTCGATGTATTTATGTTTTTGACGATGTTTCGCGCGTGCATGGAACAGTTTGCATTTGCTCCTTTACGCGTGGAGAAGGTCGCTACTACGACGGCGATTACCACAGCAGATACGCCATCGCCTCAGTCCGACTCTGGTGATGAGCACGCTGGTATAGCGAGCGATGGGGCGTTCCAGCTCAACAAAGTGCCCCCATCGCTGTTTTCCTTTGCGTCTCTGTCGCATCCCTTGCCACCAACACCACCACCTTCACGCTTCTTAGCAAGCTGTGGAGGCAGCGCTTCGAGACCCGCACCAGACTTTGTGAAGATGTTAGGACCCGCTGGCGGTTCCTCAGCTGCAGTTGCATCCAACGCTACTTGCATGTCCTTAGCACCAAATCTCGCTGAGTTTGCATTTTTCTACCCACCCGCCGCGCTCCGCGGAGGCCCACAGAGTGCTAGCGTCCGTCCGCACGAGACCGATACCGTCTCTCCGATTACAAGTGAATCAATTGCTCCCCAGCTCGTTCAACCTGGGATTACAGCAAACTCAATCACATCACCAGGTCAGAACAAACCTGCGCGCTATGCCGCGAGTTCGACTACAAATGCCGCACAAAGTTCGACCGCAGGTTCTCCAACAGGACCCACACAATCTGAGCGACCACATGCAGAAGGAATAGCAGGGACGAGCCCCCGGCAAGCAAATGCGTCTGCGCTGCCGCTTATCTTTATTCATGTAATTGATACGCATACCGGACGCCTTGTAAATTCAGCACCATCGCTAATGCCAGCGCTGACACGGACACTCGGAACCCCCCCTGCGAACATGCTTGCACCAGGATTTACAATCGAGCTAATTCGAGCTGCCGCTGCAATGGTAGCTGGTGAACCATATATTTCTCCGCTCCGGAAGCCGAATCCAGAGGAGCGCAATTCCACAGAGGGAGAACGCGAACACGACCTCAGTCGCGGTCGTAACATCCGCTATCTCTCACCAGCTGCAGCAGCACAAGCAGTGGTTGCTGCGTTTTGTGGTTCAGAGATGACAGTGGACGATTTGGTTGACATTGCCACCAATGCACCGAAGCCGGAATTCAATGCCTTGCCGCGACATCAAGAAGACGTCCAAAAACCACACAGCACAAAGTTGAGGCTATCCCGAACAAGCTTGCTAAAAGAACGGGCGATGGGGGAATCTTTGAGACAAATCGCAAATTATAAGTGGCAAATCGAGAAGGCCCTATTTACGGCGATTAGTCCGCACCTTCTTCGTGCACTCGCAATGCCTCCAGGTGTCGAGTGGCTACCTGCTGGAGGTGGTTATATTTCTGCAATGCTTCAGCGTCGCCATGACCTCGTAACTATTGTCGATTCGATCTCACCTCGTTTGGCAAAGACGTACCTGAGCCAACAAGGCAAGGCATTCCCGCCAATTCCAGCCACGCTTCCCGGCGTTGACAGCTATGGTGCGCGTTATGCAGGCCCAGGAGTGTTTGGCGTTCGTCACCATCAATCACGCGCTTGGGATGACATCTTCCCAACTGGAGACTCGACCGCGGGCTGGCGAGATGATTTGTATCATTCCATTCGAGAGAACTTACGCGGAGCTCCGTATACTTCAGACCTCATACCCGCGTCGGTTGAGCCGTGGGGAGCCTTGGCTAGGATCCCTCTCAAAGGTCTGCAACATGGAAGCAATACCAACCTGCCGGACGTGTCGAAGCTTGGCGTGTATCCGACGATGACCCCCATTAGTTCGCAGATCCCCAACATCGAATTTGATCACGCGTTCCTTCCCAATGTTGCACCCAGACTTAAGCTTCCTTCACTTGAGGTACAAGATCTACAGGCAAGCTATTTTTGCGGAGGCCTGCGTCGTGCAGAATTGAGCTTCAGATTGGCGCGACTGTATGGTGCAGTAGATCTAATTCGCAATTGCATGGAAAGGACGGCAGCACGCGATTCACAGAGGGAGGCCACAAATAAGTTCCGACCAGAAGAAGAGGAAGCTATGGGGGCCATTGGTGAACCTGATGTGATTAATGAGGAAAAACATACGCTTGGTGATGCACAGCAATATGAGACCTCCCATGCTGCAGAGGAAGAAGGAGAAAAGGAAAGCAATCTAGGCGATGCCGATTTCGCGAATGATCTAACAGGTTTCACCTTTGATGAACAGGAAGGTACTCCAGGACAGCTCAAGCGGTCCCTCACACTAACTTCCACGAGTCCAAAGCTTGCTCCTGCACTCCAAGACCCCGCATTGTCCTCTACACATATATCTGTATTTCCGTTACCTCCTAACCCATCTCAGGTTACCGACCAGGACTCAACACTTGCTCTTGGACGTACGAGATCAATGTCAAGGTTTGCTCCGGATCAGGTTGAGATAGCTGAACAAGTGGACTTGCCAAAAGCGCCATCTGGAGCTGAGTTCTCCCTGCGGAAGATTCCTTCAACAGGATCCTTGATGAATTTGTCTGTAACATCCTCTGGCACACAGAGAGCCAGTGAGTCAGGATTACCACCTGCCACCATGGTTAGCGCCAACCGCTTGCCTCGACCTCAACTCGTCAGCCAGAGTTCATTGCCAAATACGAGACACCCGGCTCGTGCGGCTGAAGCTGAAGTGCTGACAATGTCTTCGCATCAGCCTCTTGCGAAATCGCGACGCGTAAGTGCTGCAGGGTATGACACCGACCAAGGCCCTCAAAAGAAGGAAGGCTTGTCTCAAGTGGACGAAGATGCCAAACTTTTGGCGGACATGCTTCTTTACGAACTTACTACTCTCAAGAACAACAGCTTAAGACTAGAGGCTCGGGAAGGTAAAAACGCTCGTCGCATCGTCAGCGTGAAGGAGTTCTTATCCAACTTCAATGCTAGACTCGAGCTTGCAAGGTCGGCTGTTGCTCGAGCTCTGGAGAAGCAACATGATCTCAACAGTTCAATCCAGGAGAAAGCGTTTCAATCTTCGCAGTTCTCCAGCTTACTTCGTGTCTCTGAAGGTGCTGAAAACTTTGTAGGGGCTCTACTGGCCTCGCGTAAACATGGTTCGCAGTCCACCGCATCTCACCATGAGTCGTTGGAGAGCAAAGACACAGCCCCGCGTTATGCGCTAATTATCGAGGTCTATGCAGCTCCAAACGATGCAAATAACTATGCTCGATCTTTGGTTCGCGCGGCGACGACAGCTATGCATGATTACATGATCGAGGCATTGCTTTACAGTACCCGCGTTCGAACCTATGTTCATCTGACATCCGTTCTGTATTCTATGCGCAGGTTCAGACCCTGGCCAGTCACATCCCTAGATATCGTCAATCTCGACCTTATATCAGAGAAACAAGGACAGCAGGCTGAACCGCGGGAAACTGAACTTGACACCCAGAAACACTTTCCGCTGCCCGTTTCTCCACCGGTCGCTGACATGGCTGCGTCGTTAATTATTCCATTTATTGCTCTCGTGACGAGCGCTGTTATGTCAACGGGCCATTGGTATGGCGAGACGGAGCACACAGCGGCATCCCATGCCGGTAGCCACTCTGTGGCAGATCGTGAAAGAAGAAGCGCTCACTACTCAGCACACTCCACAACTTCAGGTGTTTACTCCGAATCAAAGTTGGGGGACAAAACTAACCGATCTTCCGCAGCACCCAAAGCGCAGCCTACAACTCAACGGTTGCTATTCCATCTCCCAGTGCCACACTGGGCACTACAGGAGCTGATAGTTGAGCTTGCAGATGCAATCGAGACCATTGAAAGCTCGCTGCATCCTGCAACTTTCCGTGTAGACGATGATTTTATGGAGACTCAAAGGACATCTAAAACTCGTAGGGCTTCAACAAACTCCTCATACGAGTCGTTGGATACTCACTGTGCCAAAATTGCGGCGACTCTTAATCTTCCGTTCGGTCCATGTTCAAAGTTCACTTTACTTAGAGCACGCGCTCCGGTAAGGAGTGGTCAGGCGTTAGGCTCTCAGCCAGAACCGGTACAGGTCAGAGAGATGCGAGAACCTGAACAGGCTCTAGCATTCCTTGAAGCGATCGGAAGGTCACAGAGACTCAATGCCCTGTTTACACCCTTACTCCCGCATGAGAGCACTATGTCATTACTCCCCATAGCCCCCATGATTAGCAGTGAGCATTATAAAGACCTGCGACGCATTACACCGCGGCACAAACGAGCGAAAGTGACTAGAGCAATACGTGCTGTGCAGCGGCTGGCGTCTTATAGCTACGCACCGCGACCTGTTTCTGCCGAGGCGCCCGCGTATGTGATGGTCGCTGGTCTGGGAATCGATTCGCTGGTTTCTGCGATTGCAGATATTCGAGACATCACCCTTAATATGGACACGGAAACCCTTAAGCAGGCATGTAATGCAATGGAATTGCTTGAGCTTCTAACTGTTTTTGAAGATGTATCGAGGGCGGCGAAGGTCCTCGAAATCCAGAGTTGCTTCCGCTCGTCATTCGCTGCACATCTTGGCCACTTGGTGAATTTAGAAGAGCAGCTCTACCAGGGCGAGGTTTCTGCTGCTGGCACGCCCCAACATGTTAATGCTGATTCAGCCTATCTTAGGGTTCCAGTTGCAGTCCCAGACCTTGGAGCTAAGGCACCGGTCAGTAATCCAATTGTGCCCATGGCAGTCGAGGACCAATTTGCTCGGGAGCTGCTAGGCAGGTCTCCTCTATCATCAGAGCTTCGTTCAGTGCTTGCTCGTGCAGAGGACTTCTACCTTGGCGATGCTGTGCCTAACTCGCTGCCTGTTGCACCATCTCACATCAAGTCCGCAGTGCAAGTACCGCCAGCCCTGTGGCCTCCCGAACTTAATATCGGTAGCTACATGGCGTTCCCCACGGGAAGCAACCAAGTCTACCAGTCGACTCTGGTCCCAGAGGATAACTTCTTAGTGGTCGGCCACACTCGTCTTTATTCCCAGTCCTTGCAAGGCGAGTTAACAGATGGGAATCCGACAACCTCCGGGGCAATGCACATCTCCCCACTCTCCAGCTCTGCTTTTAGTGGACCCCTGAGCATGTCACCCTCAGAGCTACGTCCTGGACAAGGACAGAATCTGTCCACAAGCAGAGTTCATTCGCTGCCACGCCATATGTCGCTCGTGATTGTGATATCACGCGATCAATTGTCAGTTTATACCTACAATATAGGTGCTGACGCCGTCAACCAACTCAGAGATAAGATCTCACACATCATCGCTGCAGCGGTCGAAAAAGCCCGCTACGTGGAGGCCTCATGCCAACAATCCCTCGGTCTTTTCAACCACACCACGCTATGGCCACCATTACTTGCCCTCCAGAGTCGTATTTCTCCAACCATTCGCCTCGATTCCAGCATTGGTGCACACCTGCATTCTCGATTACAGCTACAGGCACTGAGTATCCGAATTCCCGAGTTAAAGCTTCTAGCACTGGATCAGTCCCTTAGCCCTATTCCGAAGCATTTCCTTGCGGGATTCGGCAAACTTTTGAGGCTTGCAGCAACAATTGTGCGGCGAGGTGATGTCGACAGTAGCCCGATTAATGACAATCAACTGACCGAAAAGCTAATGCTGTTTACAGATCGAGTGGAGTCAGCGGATCTGGCGGACGATGGAGCGGAACTGTCGGAGTTGCTCGTTGGCATGGCCCGTTCTATGCAGCTCATCTGGTCGAAAGACAGTAAGCTCAGAGTAAAGAGCCCTGCAACATTAATGTATGAGTTTGTGCCACGACCTGGATTGGCGTCTAGACTCTTCCGTGCGCTTGCTTGGGCAACTGCGATGCTAACCACAGCGGTCTCTAAAGATAGCTCACAATATGTCAAAGACCTGTTGACCAAGGGAGACCCTATGTTTAGCGAAAATCTGCTGAACGAGCCAAGTAATATGCTGAATTACGTTACATCCGCTGAGGTGGTTTTAAAACAAGTCGAGCGGATTTTGGACGAGGGTGCTCGTCTTGGCCAAACTCGCTTGCTCAATAATGCCCAGAGAAGAGCTCTTATGAAACGACTCCAAACTGTAGCCCAGCAAGAGTTTGATGTAGAACCTGAGTTGAGCCCAGGTATCGATCAACTGCGTATAGGAGAAAAGAGCACGTCTGAGGGAAGCAAGCCGATCGATATTTCCGATTTACTGCAGATGGCCCGTCATTATGACCGTCTGGCATATTATCAATCACTCTTGGACGTTGAGCAAGTCTCGCAGCAGAACAGCCCGTTTGAGAGCTCAAGTCGCCAAGGCATTCGAAGTGCTACTGTATCCGGACCGAGTGGTCCCGAACAGGCATCACCAAGACGTCCTGATGCGAAACCTGTATCCGAATCGCGAGCAGCCGTACTTGGCATTTCAAATACTACTCCGCGCAGCTTGGTCATATCCCCTTCAGGGTCTCCACCTCAACCCCATCTTCCATCGAGAACTCCTACCGAATCTTACCTCTCATCCAGATCTCAAGCAGAAGCCGAGCGTGTTGTCTCACGGCGTCATAGTGACCATGACAAGACCCAAGGAGGAACCATTGAGACACTGCCTCACCCAGCCATCCCTGGTGCTATTCCCAGGGATCTAAATAAGAATGCCCTTGAGAGCCTTCCGTCTCCGTACTATTCAGAGCATTGGTCAGAGGACTTGGCTCCAACTATTACGACTCGAGAGAACAGAACAACACACGGTCTTGAGCTCAAGCGCTTAGATTTTACTCAGGTGATGTCTGCACAACCTAGGACTCGCACCCCGAGTCGCTGGGTTGTTGCCATCCAAGAGCACGCGAAGGAGCTGCGTGGAGCGAAGATGGTTCGGAGGAGCGGAAGGCGCAAACCCGCAGCTTCGCAGCCACAGAGCCCGGCCGAGAGCGTGTCAACAATTACACTAGTTTCCGAACGCACGAGGCGCGATGAAAAGCTTTCACGAGTTTCGCACTCACACGCGGTGCGACTCACTGCACTTGTACAGACGGCACGCACTCAGTGGCATCTTGCCAAGACGAAGTCGTATGTTGGGTCATCACCCGTGTGGCCAGGCGGCGATGCACACCGATTTGAAGTGCTAAGTGACTCTGTGATACCAACGGGATACCTGTCTAGTGTCTCGGCCTTTGACTGCGGGTTTAGTGTGAATCCCACCACATTGTCTCTCAAGCCATCCTACGGCAAACATTTCGGTCACTACGCAGACACCCATCTACCTTGCCGCCCAGCATCTGCAACTCGACTGAGGGAAGTCGTGACACCCCAGATCTTCGAAGCCTCCGGTTCAAGTACGCCTCAGTCCGAGCAGCCCCACATGTTAGGCCATAGCCAGCGCCTGGGTCTTGCTCCTGCTCTATTAGAGCTACTCCGTGGAGCTGTTCAAAGAGGATCGTTATCTAGTTATATATCCGTTCTTCGTTACGCCCCAGTGGCTCCGCCAGTGCGTGGATGGACCAGTACGAGTCTTGTGTCTGGATCCACTTCATTTGAGAGCATGCATGAAGGATCGAGCACACCGTGGCGCAGGCACTACTGGCCCAGCAGATTACCTTCACTTGATGCATATCTAGGATTGTTGACTTCGGGCTTTTTGCTCTTCCAGCGGAGCTCTCTCAAACAAAGCTCAACTCCTCTCATTCTAGAGCTTTCGAGCACTAAGGGTCGTCACCACAGTTTAGAGAGCACAACTCCAGACGAAATGAGTCATGAACAGCTTAACGAAATTGCTACAACGTCTCAAGTGGCAAACCAAGGCCATGCTAATCCTATTCATAGGCTTTTAGAACGACTAATAGCAACCTATAGAGGATTTGCGAGAGTTCACAGCGAATCGGTTTTGGATGTAGTCGCCGCTGCTCGTTGGGAGGCACTTGCGCTTTGTGCTACACACTCTGCTTATACTCTTGATGCGGCTCCCGTTTCAAGCCTTGCCAGACTTTTCCTCAGCCACATTCTGCGTCGTATCACCCTCTACGGTGGACCCGCGACGAGGCAGCTTCTGTGTTCCGCACTGAATGTGCCTCGCTCGCTTTCATTTGTGGAAGTGCCGTCGACCTTCCCCAAAGAGTATATTGTGGGCAAGTCTTCGAGTTTACATACTCCCAAAGTGGCAGTTTTTGGACGGATTACACTGGCAGGGCACCTGACCGCAATTCTCTCTGCTATGCACGCCGACGCGCTGATGCGTGGAGTTCTTTCGACTCGCGCCCTAGCCGCTCTTTTGGGACACATTAAGTCGAGAACTGAGTCCTCGCGATATCATGGCATGTTACTTAGCATCCTACATGAATCCAAGTCCACCCTCATTGACGATATCCTCGACCAGAAAATTCAGGCGGGCAAAGCAAGATACTTCAGTAGCAAAGAGGTGGGCGACCTAGAAAAGTGGGCCAAAGTCTTACACAGCGAAGACTTTACCAAAATCCTGAAACTAATCAAAGAGCGTTTCAAGATGGAGAGCGCCGCATCAGGGTTTGAGACAAGTAAGGTAACCCAACTTCCGCGAGAAGGTGAAAAGGTCCCTGAATCAAAGGAGCATGTAAACTCGCAGCAGGCGCTTCCATCCAACAAGCGCGAGAACATTGTGACTGCGCGCCCTACGTTTCACCAAGTGCAGAGAGCACGAGGTCTGGTGCGCAACTGGCTGCCTAATCGCACCGAAGTGAAAACTGGCGCTGAGTCCTCCAGTACTCCTGCAGCAGCTGTTCAGGGGTCAAAATCCACGACAGCCCCGATCTCAGCAGCGGGTGGCGCTCAGGATCCGGAGGCCCTGTTCACTCAACTGGTGTCAGGTTTCGACACGGGATTCAGCGATCGCGCAACAAAGGCATTCGCTGACTTCGTGAAGTCTTTAGAAGTCACAGATCAAGACCTCATTCGACCGGCTCTAGCGCGCGCTGACACTCGTGGCAAGGCACTAGACGCAATTCAGCTTCTTACCTCCCGAGTCCGACAACGCTACCAACGGAATCTTCGTGGCCTGGTGGAGCCGGGTTCGGTGGACTTCGAACCCGACGCCATCTCTAGAGACGCCGCGGCTGCATCAGTAGCCTTGGGCATGGTTCCACTTTCACAGGCAACATGGCTGACTCGCCTGATTTCTCACTCTAGACCTGTGTTTAGCTCTCGTGCTCCGAATTTCTCACCGTATTCGGTCTTTTCTTCTCTGACTCCCGTTTCATTTGGAGAGTTATCCAAGGTAACACACCCATGGCAAGAGATAAGGAGTGGGTTGGATCCTCTAACACCAACTGATTTGCAGCAATTATTCCTGCAGGCAGAGGTCCAGGAGGAGGGACGCCGAGAGGAGCTAAGTGAGGCCGCGAATCGTTACTGCGTTCAATGGAACCTCTCCAAGGTTACCGAATTTGCCGGCTACGTCACATCTGTGACAGGTGCGTCTCCGATGGCGTACGATGATCGTATTCTGATTCCAGTAGACTCTCTTCCCATCTTCGCGCTTGCGCTTAACAATGTAAATTCCTCTCAGCTGAGTGATGTCGATTTGTCACAGGAGACAAGAGCAGATGTATCTGATCTTGGACTGGAAGATGTATTCTTCAGCAAGACCTCAGGAGACACGAACGATCTGGTTGAAGCCTCCCTGAATTCTCTCCGACCTCATGCAACCGATCAGAGGCTTCAAAGAGACCTCGAGGCAAACTCAGCAATGCTTCCACTAGCACTTACACCAGGCTACATTTTATCTCTTCAGATTGGTGGCTTTGTTGCCAGTGTGAATGTAACCATCGATCCAACCCGAGGATTGGGCTTGGATGTCAGCTTGCTTTCATTGCCTTCGCACGCTCACAGAAAGAGTCTGATAGACCGTGAGCGTACGTCTGCACGTGTGTTAAGAGACGAAAGCCTCGCGGCCGCTAATGCAAGTTTAAGGGCCCAAGGTATTCCGACCTCACAGCTTCATCCTATGATTCAGAAACTAGTACGCGAGAAGTCGCCCACGAGTGGCGCAGAAGCCGAGCCTCATATTGTGGCGCTTTCCCAAGCCTCGCTGAAGGCAAAAGACCGTGACTTTGCTTTATCAGCAACTTTATCAGATTCATCTCACATGCCTGGCATCCTCGCGGCTTTGGGCCATGATGTGAACGCAGGCACCACGACACCGACAACAGCACCGCTTATTCTTCGACGCAGACTGTTCCTTGGAGCCGTGGATCCAACCACACAGGCATCCTTTACACCAATGATTAAATTGGAGCCCGTAGCTGCGCCACCGCAGTCTACCACAGCGGGAGGCGGTGCGGCAGCAACTGTCGTGGAAAGTATTTTCCCGCCTAATCATTTGTCAGCACTCGACAGCGGTGGACTCAAACTGTTCCGCAGTCTGATATCATTGATTGCACTCAGTGGTGATGGTGGTAAGGACAGAGTGGCGGATGCTACCCTATTCTCGAATCTCTCCACAATTATGGAAAGATTGGATTTCCGAGCGTTTGTGCTAGATGCAGATGTTCGTCGTATTACTCATACGCTTGCGCGTCTACCTATTGCTGATCCGATTGAAGCCTTCCAACCACACGTATATGCTTCACAGAACAGTCCAGCAACGCGCGAAGGAGACATAGGATTGGTAGTGCAGATGTCTCGGCCACCACGGAATACGCTGTCAGAGCAAGAATCGATTGTAGAATCTGCGGTCTATACACGACGGCCTTTCCATGACTATGAAACCGTGGTGGCAGCTGAGTTACGCGCAGAGGACCTAAATAGGCATGGTCGAATCGATTCCAGCACATCTACGACGTTGGATCTTGCACCAATGCTGCGCCCTCACGTCGCTTCCTTTGTACTCCCAGCAGTACCGCTCCTCCCAGCTCAACTCTTCTCGAACGAGCTGGCCAGGACAATGTCATTGGTGCCTCTTCTGGAGAATATCTATCGAACTTATCCAACGCCTCCTGAGCGTTCACGATCGTACTATACGACGCTTTGTGCTGTTGTTCCGGTGTATAGTATTCCGCGCTCATGGGTTGGGATGAGTTTTGCGTCAGCGCAACTGCCTTCTCGCCACATCAGCAATACCTGGTGTGGAGTCGCAGAATATATGCTTGGAATGTATCCGGACCTGGCAAGCTCACATGGTCTCTCCGAGTCCCTTGTTACGATGGCCAAGAGGCGAGTGACGCAAATTTCCGCCGTACCTGGATTGGACTCAATCCTCGCGCGCTCTAACTTAACCTCGCGGGTCATGCGCGAGTATGACGCATTGAGGGAGCACTACACACACCGAATGCAAAGACCACAGGCTCAAAACCAATGCGGAGGCTCAAAGTCCAGCAGTACGCCCCCAATATCTGCTTCAGATTCAATAGGTGGGGCAGCTGACTCCCGAAATGAACCACGGCTGAAACAGCCGGATCTTCCTGACCTGGTCGAGACGAGTCAGTGCATGCCAAGCCTGAAAGCTCCGAGCTTGATACTCCAGATCGCAGCTTTGTCCCAAGAGCTCGACAGGCTTGCGCGCTACATTAGTCTGCATGGAGCTCGTCTTGGGTTCCAAGCCGTCCACGATGCTGTTCTGAGATCTTCGACCCGGCCTCTACTAACAACCATTGTTTCCGGCTGCACCAATCCACTCAAGGGGGGAAACAAACCACTCTTACTGAACGCAATTCCCTTGCCTTATTTGAAAATCGACAACTCCTTGCCATTTGGAGTATGGATAGATGAATCCGGAATCTACGGACCGAGAAGCACCCTCGAGGCAGCTATTCACGTTTCGCAGAAGTTGCAGGACACCTATGGAAACGACCTGGCCACAGACGCCGCAGTGCTTACAGCTCTGAGAAATATTTCCTTTGGCAGCTATGATGAAAATACTGACTATATTTATGCACGAGGACTACATGCTAGCCAGTCCAGCGATCGAGCGGGATCAAGTGTTGGAGCAGGCACACATGCTCGATCCCATCAACAGCAACATCACCACCATCGTCATACTTACAACCACAATCGAAGTCGTAGGCACCATCAGCACGACGAGTTGAAGTTAACTAGCCTTCATCAGATGTTAATCTCCATTGCAAGAGAGAGCAATCGCCCGCTCGACTCATCGCTAATTGAGGCTGAACACGGCCTCAAGGCACATGTACGAATGCCTGACATGTTCAAAGGCCAATTCCAGCCACGACAATACGAGGAGCACACATACTCACTCTTTGCAACAGTGGTACCACCAACCCCTTCGGAGTTGTTAAGTGATATTGCTGCAACCACAGTGGCTCAGCTCAGTGCGATGCTGCAACCCTCGTCCCAGCATCAGGCCCTGTGGAGCACCTCCGCTAGCATCGCACGAACAGACTTACTTCAGCGCTCCTCCAAGCTTCGTTGTAAGTGTGCGCTGTTTATCTCGGATGGACGAAATAATTGGCCTTTCAACTTCGTCGAGGACCAAGGAGAGGCGCTAGGTAACCTCTTCGGTAAGAGTCTGCAGAGCTTACCTGATTTATTCACGCTGAATCATCTTGAGGCATCTGATCAAAGCGACCGCAGGTGGGCGATCATGTCGTGGGTTACATTCAAAAAATGTGTCGAATCCCAGTTAATTCCCATATTACGAGATCTCATTCGAAACCGAATGAGCTCCCTTGTCGCGCGGGCAGAGCGAGACCTTGCATGGCAAGCTACGTTCCTTGGTGGTGATGGGCCACGCCTAGAGACATCTCCGGTAATTTTCAAGGCTACAGAAGACACTCTGAGCGTGCGTCGAGCCCTGGCAGTTCCTCCTATCGACCAAGCTTCGATGATAGAGAGAGAAATGACGCTACGATCGTTAGGGCATGGGCCACTCCCACTCTTCGATTTGATACGCGATCAACAGTGCCTTACGCTTCCACCCGCGTGGGTCGACTTTGCCCCGTCAGTTTATCGTGCGCTTGGTCCATATGGGTTCCTCACAGATTCGATCTATACGCAGAGTGATTATCACACCACTGTCTTGGGCTTCACACAAGGTCTCCGGAAAGATACGTCGCTCATTACCAGGGACTCAACCAAGGGCAATAATACCAGCGGTGTGAAGCCTCCGCAAGGGATCACGACAATTGCAAGCACTTTGAGCTCCCCTCAACACCAGCGTATTTTCACATCCACACCCAACCAGTACCTTCACTGTTTAGATCACCCTGGGTTAGTGCGTGAAGACATACCATCCGGCCAGAAACTACTACCGTGTGGTGTGCCGCATGCAGTTCAGTTTGCAATTCACTCCTTAATCTCCGCCTGTGCAAACACCGGTGAGAATCAATCAGAATCTACCCTTTCAACACTCATATATCCCCTTGAGGCCCCGCCGACAACCCATGCATTGAATGTCGTCCTCACACGTGCTGCGGTATCTCAGCATCTCTCATCAATTGCCCCAGACCGCGCTCGGCTATGCGAAGTTCCAGGTCTGCCACACGCCGATGCGTTACTTCCAACGATTCCTGTGTCAGTTAAGTCTGACATAGCTGGAGCACTACGCTTCGAAGTCTCGAGCAACTTGGGCCGAACGGCGGTACGTGCTGCCCTCGAGAAGGCCAAGAATATGGTTAACCGTGCATTCGCCTCCAGATCTTCACCGGACACTTCTCGAGGCAATCAAACACCACATATGTCGCGAAAGGATCATCTTAACCATTCCGATTTTGGCAGTCCCAATTCTCCGGCTAACCTAAGGTTATTGCAGGAAATCGCGAGTTCTGTTGAGAACGAAGCCGTGTTTACGAGACATCTGGCCGAGTACCTTCTCCGCTCTCTCAGGAATGGAAGGGTCCTCAATTTGCATCGCTCTGGCCGAATTTCTCGCCGAGCTAAAACGATTTGTGATCAACGGGATAAAGTCCAGAGCAAAATATGCGAGGTTGTTGAAAGGGTTGTTCAGCGTGCAGTATCTCTCCTTGCACCACTCGAAGGTTTAGACGCGCACGGCAGTATGAAATCACCATTTCATATCGTGTCTCAACTGCGCACGGCACTAGAGGAGGGGTTGTTACAGACAATTCCCGATTCTGAAGACCAACTTGATGTCGCCGTGATGCGTGCATTTGTTACGGATATAGTCGCACTTCTGCTGCATTATTGCCCAGTATCAAGCTCATCTGAGGTGCGGCTTGATTCGCTTGTTTCCGATGTCCGCTCAATGCTCACGCGCGTCGGCCTCTGGTACTTTGTTCGCAATCCTTCGCTTGTACCTGCGGGCACGCGACCCGCCAAGCAGGACGACAGCGGCTCCGTGGCAAATGCGATGAATTCAGTGGAAGCTCAGTCCTTGTCCGAATCCAGCGGTGGCGAGAGCAGCGTTGGGGAAAGCTCGGCAGTAGCGCGTGCAATGCCGAAACACTTGGGTGTTGTGGAGCGACAACGGCTTCTGTGTTTCACCGACCTTGGAGATGGTATTACATTGCTAATGCGCGGAAACGCTGAGGATATCTGTCTGTGTGCTAAGATCGATACTTATGCGCTAAGATGCTTCTTAGTACGTGAGAAGCGTCGCCGAGAACGAATAGTGAATCTGGAACTGCTTCGGCGGTCTCATGGCTCACGTGCCAATGAGACGACTCGTACCGACGGTTCGACAACAAGTATATCGCAGCCACGTGCAGCTGCATCAAGTCAGCACATCCGCTCGGCCACATACTCGGCGCTCCCCACATTCAGTCCTTCTACACCCGGGACGCTTACTAACTCTGCTGTTGATCGGGCGGGTGCCAAGGAATCATCACGGGACGAGCCAAAGAAGACTTTCCTGAGCCGATTAAAGAGCCTTTTTTCATTTACCAAATCTCCTCAAGAGGTGGAGGTCCGTAAAAGCACACTTCAGAAAGTCCCAGAGGTTTTATCCCACGATGCTGGCTGCACAGCGACGCCACAGCTGGCATCTCCGGCGCCAGTAGGCGCGGATTCCTCAAGACAGGCTGACTCAGAGACCTCCGTCAGAGACGAACCGGCATCGCTTGAAGGAGGCACGACTCGTTCAACACAGCAACACTTGCTCTACCAAATTAGCACCTCCCCTGGTGGGCAGTTTATTGCTATCCCCATGGATGAGGACAGGTTGAACCTGGCAGGTCTTGACGGAGCGAGTGCCGAGAGAAAGCCCGTGTCTGTAAGGTTCAGTTCCACATGTTCTTCGCCCCTGGTTCTTGCTACTGTCACGCCTAGCGAAGTTCAGGAGTGGAGAGTGTGGGAGTACCACAAATTAAACGAGCTTGACCTGCCGCAACCGCCCAGTGAGCCTCAAGAGTACAAACACTCATTGGTGAAGGATCGGGGCTCACCATCTTTGACAGCCTTGATCGATGAACAAGCCCGCGGTACAGCACGACGCGGATACACTTCTATCTTGAATACCCCATCGCGGGTGAATGTTCCAGGTCGATCGTCCCACGAGAGTGAAATTTTCTCCTCAGGAGCTGCCTTGCAAACATCACCGCTCCCCAAACTGACGAGATTCTCCTCGATGCCACTTCCATCGAACTCAGATCCGGTTTCGGCTACTGTATTATCATCTACATCAACTTCTGCACGTCCCAATTTGCCTCAGTCTCTCCTTACGAGCCTGATGAGACACGCTCAGGAGCGATTCGGTTCGCTCTCGGTATACGTTAGGGTGTTGGCTTCAGACAGTGATAGCCCAGCGGCATCTCCCTTGCGGGAACCTCCTCACGTTTCCCCAGACTACATCGTCGTTCTGCCTCGCTACACGGCTGCACCGTTCGCCCTCTGGTCCATGAGCGAAGAGACTCGGGGACTTGGTATCGATCGCGTACTGAGCTCAGCGCTGGTTTTCTTCGACATTGATGTGAGCTCAGCTGATCGAATTGCTTTCTGCTCAACTCATGACTTGGTGACGTACATGATGAGGGCCAATGCTGTGCGAGCGCGTGGAGCAAGCCGCCGTCATTTGTATAATATCCTCAGCAAACCGTTGCTACCCCATCCTCTTCCCATTTCACCCCTACTTCTCGATGGGAACCATGCCACGCCTCTTGTACGTGTTACAATACTTAGGCGCACAGTGAGCGAATGCGCACTCGTGCCATATGCAGATATCATCACGCATCACTTGCATCACGTGCAGTCTGCCTATGGCGATCAAGCTCAACAGCGGCTTGTATTGCGGAGACTTAACCTGCTCGAAACTAGGCCCGTTGAGGAAGAGCTAATCGATGAGTTCATGACACACTTTGCCGCATTCCTCTGGCATTATCTTAGCATTGGGCAGGGCACGCATCAAACATTGAGAAAGTAGCCTTTGTGTCACCACCCAACCAGCAATTCATATTCCCCTGTGGTGCATGGACACAAGTTGCAGTTACTTGTTGTATTTCATTTCCTTTCAGCTAGCTGACTCTAGCGTCGAACAATAAAGTGTTAGATAAAGTTGTAATATACCATCCCATTTAGCGGTAGATTTACCATTAATGACGAGCGCTTAATACCGCTTTCCAGTTTGCGTATAATATCCAGGAACATCATCCCTGCGTCCGTACGCATCACCCAATGCGCCATATAGACTACCTAGTCCATCAGACCCAGTGCGACTGAGATACGGATGGTTATACTGGTCTGAGTAGTGCGCAGCATGCATTGATTTATCAGCGGGTGTCAATTGAAGCTGAGCATGGGCGATTTCTTCGTCCTCGAACTGCTGCTGGTGCATGAAATCGCTGTCTGCCTCTACCGCGTCCTCCTCCGCCCAAGCAGCTTCATCTTCCTCAGCCAGAGTTCGGCAACCGATTATATACCAACTACCATCACGATTCCGTCCCCAACACTGACACGGAAGGAGGTATAGGAATACCCAGCGAAGCGGCCTGCATCCAAAACAGCAGAACCAGCTGCGCACGCAGCCTTTCTTGCAGTTTCGTAGCCTGCCACTGCAGCTTGGCTGGCAGTGCTTCTTTGATCGGTCGTCGCGAGCCCGGCTGGAGCCGCGACCTGTCAACGGAGTACGTTCATTCGGGGTCGAGCTTTCAGAATCAACCTCATCGTCACCGGTCCCACTGCCAGGAATCCACATTTTACAGCAACCCGGATCAGAGTAGCGAGGTGCCTCTTCTCCATCTCGGCCATACTTACGCTCGAGGGTCGCAGGGCCTTGCGCTAACGATGCATTCACATCAAGCAGACCGCGGAGAACATTGGCCATAAAGACATTGTGGAGCAAGGACGTAATAATCAAAACAACAACAGGAATGGTTAGGAAAATTGTAAAATCTGCTAACGACCACGTTTGGAAATACGAAGCAAGGAATGCATGGCGAGAGAGGATTATTAACGCCATACCTAATCCGATATTCAAGAAGTCGAAGAGGTAGCTAGCAGCAATCTTTGACACGGGTAGGACCAAGCGCTGCGCACGCTCATGTTGCAATCGTATTTCCTGAGGGGGGCGAAAATCTTCAAACGTCCAGCCGGCCGTGCCGAGGCGCTGAAGTGACTGATCTTCTGCTAGCGACTTGGCCAGATCCCTCAGCGATGTTCTGGAGTGGAGGATACGTATGCCATAAAGCGCTAGAATGAGCGTTGCTAAAGCACCAAGCATAAGTCCGTGACATGCATCTCGGAAATCATCAGAAAATGACTTCGATAGTGCTGTTTTGGCGATAGACGCTGCTGATGGGCCGAAGAGGCTTGCAGCAATATCCATTGCAGCAATAGTCTTCGTCAACAGTGCAGGGTTCTCAGCTACTAGGGCACCTGCAGTCTGCCCACCTGTCAGACTGGCGACACTTCTAATGTCGGGATTTATCCTCAGACCTCGCCCACTCTCCAACTCAGCCAGCTGAGTTAGACTCGATGCAAGAATAATGAGGGAGAAGACAACAATTGGATGGGCAAAGTACCAAAGCACACGTGCAAAGAAGTTGCGCTTCATCGCATGCTGCTCAGCTGTACCGGCATCAGCAGAGAGATACAGTGCGCCAAGACCTCCAATGAGAGCACTAATTAGTAATAGTGCTGCAAATGTGTGAAATAAAGCGCTCCAGCCATGATAAATGTCCGCTAGCGCATCGTCCAGCTCTCGAAGCTTCCGCTTTACACCGGCGACCAAACCCTTATCGTTCTCGGTAGTAGCGCTCCGTGGCGAGGGATGATCACCTCCCTCTTGGTTGCTCTGGTTCCCAGAAAATACCGAGGCTGTTGGAGCCATCAGCCGAGTTGTGAATGTGACTTGAGAAGAGTCATTGGTGGGCAAGTTCCTCTCAGAGGAGGTTGGACTGTGGCTCTCAGCCAAGGCGGTTGTACCTTTTGTTTTCGGACGCTGTGGGACGGGTGCGAAGCCAGCGGCAATACCAGCATAGGTATCTGGCACAGGGGTATTTGTGCCTTTGCTTGGATATGCGAGATCAACCGATGCAACCTTGCCGTGGACACTCGCACCATTAGTTGCGACAGCTCGGTCAGAGGCACTTGCAACTTCACGAGTCAGCATGAGAGGGGAGAGCAGGAAAAGAAGAGCGAAGAAGAAGAGGAAACCATGACGAATTTGCAGCCGATGATGGTTAATTCGCGTTGAGTACCTAGGCGCAAGAACGTATGCATAGCAGAAATTAGCCAGCGGCTCAAAACACAACGTTGAAATAAAGATGAATCGAGGGAAATTTGAGAGGATGGGGCAGTCCACCAGAAGTAGCAGGCTAGGAAGTGCCGCTGTTGCATGCTCAAGGAGCTGGGCAAATGCGTATGATTTCATATTCTGTGGGGCGGTAGGACCGTTCATGTTGATAATAGCATCCCCATCGGGATCATGCTGATCGTGCCCACCCGTCGTAGGAGTTGCGCTACTGACGCCGCCTGCCGGATGAGAATACAATCCGCTTGCAGTTAACCTCGAGGCACGCTGAGCGCGTTCCTTCTTCGTGTAGGTTCTCTTCACAAAGAGGAAGACAATGAACAGGATGAGGCGCGTCAAGAAGATAGCTTGGGCAAGAGCAATGGTAATCAGCGATCTTCCCTCACCATATCCTGGTGCGAGGAGAGATGTGGCTTTTGACGACGATGCGTCCAGGTTTGATAAGTTGATTGCGAAGAGGAGCGCCGGAACGAGGAGGGCAAATGAAATAAGAGTATGAGACACAGTCGCAGAGCCGAGTCGATTCTGGAATATCGTCGCCGGTAGCCATACTGAGATCCACAGCGCCGCGACGACGATTAGAAAGTCGAAGAAAAGCAAGGGAATGCCATCTGCGGCTGCATGCGAAAATGAGAAGATGGTGCTCTGGAAGTACGATCCCAGCGCTACAAATGTAGAAGCGAATAAGAGATCGAATACAGCTTCACTCCAGATGAGGGCACGGTGTTCATGATTCGGGAGGGCGGACCATAGCAGAAGTGAAGGTGTCGGAAACAGCGTTCCCTTGTTCAATATGCTTTGCTCAACTGGAGTCAAGTTACGATAAGGAAGCAGTCTGGGCTGCCCGAATTCGCTCATGTGACTGAAGTAGCAGAAATAGGAAGCCTAGTATAACTGGAGGAGGTAGACCTGCAATAGAGAAGCTACGGGAGGATCTCGGTGGACCTCCCTTCGCTGGGTTTGTTATGTCGTTCTTGTGAAAGTCTGCTCAAAACGCGAGTCAGCACAAATTAGATGCGAAGACCTAAGGATCTCCCAGTCGAGGGGATACGCAAGCACGGCTGTCGCTCGCAAGAGGCGCCCCGTGTGCGGGTACTTGCTCGTGCAGGGGGCTCGTCAGGACGTGAGGGGCGCGTGATTATCCGTCGTGGCGCCAATTCAGGATCCTGACTCTTGCACGGTTCTGAATGAGGAGGGAAAAGCGGAGTCGTGACAACAGATCAATGTGAGGGCACAAGAGCAAGACATAATCGGGATGTGGGTATGCACCACCAATCGAGGCACAGCGCCTCCGCAGCGAACGACACCCAGGTGTAGTCGAAAGTTTGGACTCGGCTTTAGACTCAGGGGCGCGTGCGAAGATCTGCGGTGGATCCACGCAGTGCTCGCAGGTCTGAAATATTGCGGCGATAATGATACGGTGTCTAGCATCGAACTGCAATGCTCGCAGACCCACGCACTGAACGCAACACAGTGAACTGCAACGCATTCCACAGAGGACCGAGTACTCGCTTTCTCGAATTTCGACACCCCGCGTTCTGGAAGAGTCCTGGCCCGGATTCGCCCCACACTTATCTGCGGCCTGGACTGGAATCAGTTGGGGAAATCGCTGTGGATGGGAGGGAGACCCGACTCCCTTGTACATATCGCCCTCCATCCGACGCTTCCAGACCGTCCTCTGACTTTTGGCACCCTTGCCTTCTCCGAGATCTGGGGGGAACTCACGGTGCCGGGGATGGATCAAAAACCTCGGAGGTGGGTTTCTGGGCGTATCTCAGTGCGGGGACCGGCGAAGGTGGATTCTGTGTCGGTTTCGGGGTTCTCTTTCATGATGGTGCGCATGTCGCCCTGGATTCGAGGGCCCTGGCTGGTCCGTACCCGCAGACGAACTCGCATGGGTGCGAACTAGTGCAGGTTAAATTGAATGGTTTCCAGCAGTGTAAACGACGGAGTTTGAGGTAACCATACGAGGTGTTTCCGGTAATTGTGTGTGTAACGATCTTGCTTAACTCTAAGGAGTGTGTTGTACCCTGGCAAAGCATCCACCCTGACTTGCAGAGCGCTTCGGCAATTCCTGACAATGCGCTTTTTACATCTCTCGCCGTTCTGGATGATGCGGCGAGGCGTCGGGATGTTTTTGGCGATAGCCCTATGTGCCGTGCTAGTCACAACCTGCTCCCTGCATAGCGTCCAGAAAGGACCTTCAGATTATCATCAACTAACCGTAGCATCCCCTCTGTCGTTACCAACTTCCCTTTAATAATAGTAATCCTTGTGGGTTGACGGTAACGCGCAAGGCTTGTTGACGAATCCGTGGGATAAAGGACTCAGATAGACTTGTCTCATGTCCCGCAGACGCTCAAACTAAGTCGATTTGCAAGCTGTCTTGAGAGGACGAGGTTTACGCGCCTCTTTGAGGACACACTAGTGAGCGATTGAACGAACCGGCTGGCGTGGGAGAACCATGGGCGCCGGGAACTCCGTGCACCAACAAGGGCAGCACACGCGGGTCGGCGATACCACGCCACGCTCCTCAGCGCCGTCTAAGAAGTCGGCAGCTGTAGTCGCGCCCGACCCCGATGTCCAGGCCCCTGCGCTCGGTCCAGGCATCAACATTGCGAATTCATTGCCCGTTCGCAGTTCCATTGATACAACACATGCATCTGTGCCCGCACCGGTTGGGGCGCACGCACAACCGCAGACTCAGACAATAGCAGTGACGCCCGTGACCGAAAATCATGAAGCATGGGTGAGCAAAGCCGAGACGCTAGTAGCGGGTGATGGCTTGGGAAGCGGACGCGGTGCATCCATCCGTAGCCGTAGGCGCGCAGCCGCTATGGCGACAAGTGTTGCTCATGCAACAAACGTGGGTACATCCTTTGCTCGATCACGGCCGCAGTCGGCGCAATCAGGTACAGAAAGCTACAAGGGCAATCTTGCGGTATGGACAACACCGCAACTGCCTACAAAAACCTTGCAGATGCCTACAACGCCTGTCTCGGCAGTTCATTCTGGCTTTGATGAGGCAAGCCTCGTTGGATCGCGCACAACTCTAGGGGATTTCACTTCAAAGCCGCCGGTTCCATTTTCACCTGCACGTGTGTTTGAAGTCAGGGCCACCTTTTCTGGTTTGCTAGAGCGATTCAACGTTCCAATCTCCGTGCGTCACTATTTCCAGGAGCAGTTTGAACAATCACGTATACCGCTACGATTGCTTCCGTTCCTGACAGCAGAGGAGCTGATTGAAATTTTTCCTCCCGATAACGCTCTAAGCTCACGGAACAATCCAACGACCAGCTGCTATGGCTGCAAAGGAACAAACAAGTCAAAGCAGAGTGCTACGAAATCCCATCGCAGAAAGGACATCACAAGCACATCTCCACAAGAGAGGACCTTTGGTGGTTCGGCCGCATGCAGCCCGCAGGTGGAAGATGGTGGAATGGGCAGGGCGGTTAAGGAACTCCAGCCGGAGATTGAGAGCACTTTTAAGTTGAGTGGTGGCTCAGCAGAGATACAATCGCCCGTAGCCCGGTCGTTCTGGCCTTCAGAGCAGGCTTCACGAGAACGAAGTGGCTCGCTCCGAGGAGAGACGGAACGAGCTGTCTATCGCAAGGCACGAGGCCAGCTATTGGCTCGACTGATTGCAATGACGATTCCTGCCTTGCATGCCACTAACCTGGCACACCATTATGAAACAGTCAAGGATGGAGACCTTCAAATCCTCGGCAGCGCCATTCCTCATACGAGTAATCAGTTGGATAACGCAAGCGCAAGCACGGGTCGCGGTTCCCTTGACCTAGATCCAACAACAAATGCAAGGCTGTTAGCTGGGCGTGGCAATGCATATGCTTGGGTGACCGATGATACTGTAGTTCGCGCCGGGATTGTGCCGCCTCTGACGTGTTCAGATGGCCACTTCAGTGCAGTCCCCCTTTCGCCAATCTACCCTAAAGGCTTTGCTGTCGATCTCATCGAGGAGTCAATCCAGGCGGGAGCACTAAGCAAGCAGACATTACTAGCAGCAATAAGGGAACTTGCATTACCACGGGGCCAGCCGAAGGCTGAGTTAGCCACATCGAGCCCCAGCAAACACATCATGTGGGCAAGTCGCCCTCGGAGTGATGTTCTAGGGCACGTTCGATGTGATCTTGCATATCTTGGATTCCCTCTCGTTCCTGCTCGTGCCATCATCCCTTCGAGAAGATGTGACTGCTCATGCCACCTATCCCAAGCCGACACTTCGGCGACCTCTGACCATTCGGATCAAAAGAGTCCACATGAGGCCAACGGCTGTGGTCCAAAGCTTTCGCTGACTTCTGAACTTTTTATGGACACACACACTCCACAACAGGTATCACAAGATGCACACAAACAAATGAGTCCGGCTGCTGCCCCTCAGTATCTCATGAAAACTAGCTCGTTTAAGTCGTCGCCGCACAGTTCGGCCTCGCGAGACTCTACAATTCATATGTACAATGACTCGAGAGCATCTCTGGTTGTTGGCTTTCCAGGTGGCTTCCTTCCCTTTGAGCTCCCTTATATCTCAGCTCAGGAAGTACATGCGATCACATCCGATATCATGGTTGCGTTATCACAAGCTGACCGGGATGGTGACATGACAGATTCTGATGGTAAACTCTCGTCCAGGGATTTGCTTCAGATTGCGTTGCAGCGCTTGAATCAAGCGTTCGTTACTCAGCAGTACTTACAATCCTTGGGGTTAGTTGAGACTCGTTGGATTGAATTCGCGTTCGAGCGAGCAGCTGCGGGAAGAACCATAGTATTTAGTACGCCATTCTCGCCCAGATCGAACCGGTTGACGACTCCGTGCACCTCACTCTTGGGATATTGGGGTCTTTCTGGCTGCATGTCAGACAAATCAACGCCAAAAGGGCTCTTCAATGCCGCTTCTGACTCTCAGTACTCGATGGACTCCGAGCAGCAGTTAACCGTCACTACATTTGACATCCCATCAACCCTCGAGGTGATACCGTCGACGCTCGAGGCAATCCAGTCTGTAGAGTCTTCCAAGATTGACACCGCCTTGCCAAGCGGTTCCCAGGCTCTTTGTTCACCAGCTCAGTGCAGGACACCCGCTCCCTTGTTCGACTCTAACGATATGGCTGCATCTGGCCGCCAATCAAGTATTACCCCCGAGGATGCTAAGGCGCAATCCATGCAATCCTCCCCAATCGGAACTGGGAGGAAACAAGGCGCTTGCGAGTACATTTTGAGGTTAACCGAGTGTAACACCTGTGGCTGCACGCGTCTACTCTCAATCGATGGTCTGGGGCTGCCGTGGTGGGATCCACAGTCGTGCATGCTTGCTTCCGTCCTTCAACCTCGCGTTGGCCCAACGGTCCAAGAGACCCTAATGCCTTACTTCCCAGTCTCTCCTTTATCCGTGTTCTATCAGCCGCGAGCCACCCAGACGTCCAAATTGCTTCGCGAGTACATGGAGAAGATCAAAGGTATCTTACACCGGCAGATTACAGCAGTGACTGGTGAATCACAAACAGCGTCTGGGGGTATGCTCGACTCAGTTGCGGCGCTGGCTGCCGCGACAGCACTAACCGAGCTGACGAATCCCGCAAGCGACCCATCGATTCAACCCGACGAAGTTGCCTTTGCAGCTAGTGTGGGCATTGGGGTTGGAGTTGGAGTTGGACCTGGAGTTCCGCCAACAGCACTTGACTTAGAACTTAGCGTGCAGGAATCATCTCGTAATAGGTTTCTACCTACCCATCGCTCGATGAGGCAGGGTAGGGCAAGCGCGAGTTTCGGAACCGATGAGGCAAAAAAATCCACACTGATTCATGCAGCATTGAGTGCACAGCCACCATCTTCATCCCACTCCCAATACCATCGTCGCACATTGACTTTACCATCAGCCAGTACATCGAATTATGTCAAGTTTTCTTGTCCCGATCATCCAAGAGTGCAAGTTAGAGGTCCACCCGCGTCTTTGCTCATCTGTTCGATCTGTTCGAAAGGATTAAAGTCCGAAAGCACAGGTTCGCAACGCAGTCCTAGCGAACAGCTGGAGCAATTAGCAATCACAGGTGCTCCTCGGTCAACGCGCGTACCGTCACGAACTACATGCGCTTATCGAGATGCTAGTGGCCGATATTGCCTGGATTTTAGTGATCCCAATCTGAATCTAGCCGTTTTGGCCGAAAATGCATCACGGGCAGTTTCCGACCAAACTGCAAGAGAGAGTGATTTGGCTACATTCTTGGTACAATTAGGTGAGCCCGCCATCTTTGGATGTGGGCGGCGTAGGCGAGACGGTGCAGTTGTGGCGAGCAATTACCTAGGTATACCTTGGGTTGCCCCCGATCCACATTCAAGCCTCTACACGAAGCTTCCGGCTGGCATTGGCTTCTGTGATGATGGGACAATGTGTCGGTACCAGCTCGCTGCTGAGAATACTCTGGCTTTAGTAGATGATGAATTTGAGAAGCGAACCGGACATCCCTGCGCTCGAACCATGGCGCATTTCCGCAATACGAATATGAAGATATTCGCACAAAAGCTCAGCGTCAATGCTGGGAATCCTGAGGGTGACAAACGGCAAGCAAACGATCAAGCAAGTCAAGTCGCGAGCCTCCAGCAAGGCCAACCGCTTCCTAGCTCGGCGTCGGTTGCATCGAATTTCCCACTTGATCTTAGCAACCTAAACGCCTCCTCTCTATCCGATGATTTCGGCACACCTCGAAGCAAAAGTGACTTGTTGGCGCGCCTGACGGGTCCACATGCTCAACCAAAGCCAATTCGAGCCCGACTCTCGGCGCTGACACCAGGTGCAACATCAACGGAGGCTGGCTCTCCGAATCTAGGTTCGTCTGCGCCTAGCGATGGCACTTCGACCTCGGGTAGCACAACAGCCCATGACTTAGGTACGGAAGAAAGCAATTCTCATGTAGGTTTGGAACGCTATGAACGTGCGTACGATGGAATCAAGCTGCGTTATCGTCTCGAACTCTCACAGCTGCGCGAACTTTATTTGGAGCGCCGAGCTAGCTTCCAACAAGCGATTCGAACGATCACGATGGGGACGACTGCAAAAGACGCTACGCCGGCGTGCGACGATCATTCCTGCAACGACTCCGACATTGATCCTAGTACAAAGGAACTTGCCCTGATCACCACTCACGAGGAATGGGAGGCATTCCTTCGTGACTACGGTGATCTGCGCTCGGATCTCGAGGACATCTATCCACTCATGGTGCTTCGCGGGGAGAGCAATGACGCAACTAGGAATGCTATTTCTAATCTGGCAGCTCGTAGTGTTGATGTACGTGCTGTTTTTGGCTGCGATGCATTTTCGGAGCCCGCATTTAGTGCGCTGGCGAAGGCTCATGACAGTCTATTTATTCGAGCGACACGTCTCAGTACACGATATATTTCTCCATGGGGTCTTGCATTAGGCCAAACTGCAGGCAGTTTGGCCGAAATGCTCAGCTCGTTCGAATTCAATGTATGGGATCTCCCGATCGCAGAGCACCCGACACTTCTGATTGAATTATGCATTTTCATGTTGCATGATCTTGACCTCATCCACAAATTCCAAGTTCATGAACCTACTCTGGTTGATTTCTTGGTGGAGATCGCAAACGGTTACCGTCGAAATCCATACCACAACTGGATTCATGGATTCTGCACTATGCAGTACACGTACGTCATGACTAAGCAAAACCCACAGGTCATGCAGCATATTCCTGACGTTGAACTGTTTGCACTACTCATTGCGGCCGTGTGCCACGATGTCGATCACCCAGGTGTTACGAATGCATTTGAGGTGAATTCCAACAGTGAATTGGCATTTTTGCACAATGATGTGAGTGTATTAGAAAATCACCACTCTGTTGTAACGTTTAGTCTGCTCCGCCGACCTGAGTATGACGTGCTAGCGTCTTTTACACCACAGCAGGCGCGTGTTGTACGCAACGTAATCGTTTCATCCATATTGGCGACCGATATGGCACAGCATTTCGTGTTGTTAGAGAAGTTCAACAAAGTGGTGTCCAATGTTGTAAACTCCGCTCGCTCCGTAGTCGCTGCAACCACCGCCGCAAGTGCGGTGATTGCATATGCGAGCGATGCTGGCGGTTCGACAAACCCCTCCTCTAGACCTAGTTCGGCCAAGCAGCAACCGAATGTCCCTGCTGAGGTTTATCTAGAGGCGCTCAACACAGCTGTTTCTACTGTTTTCCAAAATGCTCAGAACCGACTTCTGATGGAGCAAATTCTTGTTCACTCCGCTGATTTGTCGGGCCAGGCGCTACCCACTCACGCCGCAGCAGAATGGGCTCATCGCCTCTCTATTGAGTTCGTGGGTCAGGTACAAAAGGAGCGTGAGCTGGGGCTGCCCATCGCAGACTTTATGAAGGAAATGCACGACTTCCGCAAGTTCGCAGCATCGCAACTAAACTTTGTTACGTATGTTGTGAGACCTTTATGGGATGACCTGTGCGAGATACTTCCGAGTCTGAAGCCTTCACTCGTCTACATCGAGGCCAATCGACAGTATTGGGAAAACATGTCTCGAGTGGACGATTGTGACCGCAACAATCACAGCACTGATGCGGGCAAGGGCCCAGTTTCAGCTACAAAGCAGATTTAGTTCTACCAGCAACAGACAACTTTCCTTTTTATCATTCGCGGCCTGGGAGCATCCCCTCGGTTGCTATCTAGTTTCGGCAATCAGGGTCGGATTTCTACAGCACAGGCAAATTGGCGTTTTATTTTAGCTAACAGCGTCCAGATGTATGTGCGTTATTACATAGTCACGCGAGTGTACATCATGTTGGCTTTTCAGCGAGAGCAGAGCAGAACAGTGCTCGCTGTCGCTTTCTTCAGACTTTTGTTATTCAGTTGACTCTTTAGCCATTGTTACGCTATTCTAGTCTAACAGTCATTTCATCCATGTTACTACAGTTCTTTCCCAATACCGTCTCGATCCCAACTTCAAACAGTCTCCCATCTATCTTTGGGAAACGGACGGACATCCGTTAAAGTCGCCAAACTTTATCTTTCCAATAGAGTAAGTAACCTTGCGAGTATCCTTTAATGCCCAGAACAGCTGTTTATGTGTAGACTAGACGTGCAGCGAACAGCTCCTAGTAATAGTACAATGAAACGTATCTCAAGGCTTGAAACCATTGCTGCTGGGAGCGGTGATGGTAATCGGGTTGAATGGACAGGTACAACCGATTGAATGGATCGAAGATTTGAAGAAGTATACTTGCGTGCCACGAAAACATTACTATGAAGCCATACTACCAAGTATACAAGGGGAACGCCTATGAAAAAGATATCACACTAAGTATCTGATGCATTATGCGGAACCAATAGAACAGGAGCTATGACGAAGCTGACAGAAGATAATACTAGAAAGGGAGGACGTTTTGAAGCTAACCTCCGCGAACCGCGATGTATCGAGGTGTTGAAGCAAATGAAGGTGATGCCAAGTTCGTCACGAATGCAATAATGGGTACATTATGGGGTGATTCAGGGTCATGAGATAATATTCTGGACAGGTGTTCGAGAACACGTTTGGCACTTTGTATCACGAGCCATTGAGGAGAAGATAGATGTGTGTAGGTTAATTATAAGCTTGTCGTCTGCGAGGAGCAGAGTCATTAGCTAACAAGCTGCGAGGGGAGGGGAGAGACGATGGCACGTCTGAGGCTGGGGGGGCTGGGGAGACTGGAAAGTCATCCAGCTTGCGTCGCATGGCTAGCCGTGTGCAGAGCCTCGCGATATCAAAATTCAATAGAAAGATGGTCTTCGCAAGAGATGGTCGATGACCTTCGAGCTCACGTCGGCTAGGATCGATCTCTCTGATCTTAAGGTCGAGGGCGTGGTATGCAACTGATGGAAGCAGAACATAGAGGGTTGATCGAAGGAGTACAACTGAGATGAACAGATAGAATGATATCTTGGCCAATGAAGCAAACCATGACTCGATCCGTTGAAGCAGGGTGGGGGCAGGCTTTCGACTAAGGTTTTGCCTTTCAAATGTTTTCTTGTCGAGAATCTGCGGGGGGAAGGTAAATGAATCAACGTCATAACCTACATGAACTTTGTTAGCACGCTGGCTTGCGCCGGCATGCAGAGCTGGCGCCGATGATGGCTGATCCTTCGACCCCGTTGATGAGGCTGTAGCATCTCCCAAGCTTTGGGCCTCTATCGCCGCAACCGCCTCTGCGATATCAACAAGAGGGAGGGTAGCAACACTGCTCTGCTTGGTCTCATCATCTGGATGTGCCACATGCGGTGGGCGTGCCTCAAAACTCGGAATACGCTCAATAGATGCAGAAGTCACGTTGATAAGAGAAACCGGACGACCATTCACAGGTTGAGTCAGTCGCGCGTTGCCGTACATCAAGTCCCAGAAGAACTGAATATCTTCTCCCGATGCTGCAATAGGAGCGGCTCCAACAAGCCATGTGATGATTTGACTGCATGGGGGCGTAGTAAGGGATCCCCGATATGAGTAGAAACTCGGAAAGGCAGCTCCAAATCGCAATTCTGGTTCATGTGCCGATAGCGTCGAGTTACCTAGCTTGATCTTGTTGACTTTCTTCATGTCCTTCGTGGCTTTTTTGAGTGCAGCAATGCGTAGTGCCTCTTCTTGTACACGCGATTTGATATCGGCTTCAAGCGAGCGACGGGCCTCGCATGAACCTGTGCAGGATGAGCTTGGAGTTGGCAAATCACTTGAGCTCTCTACTGTGAGGTTATGACGGCTGGTGAGCTCTGCCGTGGTTTCGGGTGCATGTGCGAAGCTGAGCTCGAAGCGCTGAGCAAACTCGGAGAATTGATCGAAATATTCTTTGCTAATAAATTCCTCCGTGCTATCATGCAAAGCACGCACATGAGCATCATGAGCTGCTTGCCGTTCAGCACGCGCTTGAATCAGTGCAGAAGGGTCGATTGAAATGACCGTTGCATCAAGTTCATCATCGGTCGCGACATCGTCAGGGTTAGCATCCTCATGATGCAGCTTGTGCACGTTACGGTAATTGGTCATGACTCCTTCTGTGTGCACAATTGGTCTTGGAGTCTGAGGAGGAGCGGTATGTGCAGGCATATGATCGGCATGGTGTCTCGCTTGAGCAGTAGGGTCACGCGCATCCTCAGGCATAGGTGGCAGAGTCGAGTTAAAGTCGGGGAGCAAGCATGGATCGCCCTCCAGCTCGTATCCGTATGGATAAAGCAGGAGTTCGGATAGATCCATCTTCGTCACGATCTTGGGTCGCTGAGCGTGTGGCACACGATTTGAACCACTCCAAAGCTTCTTGTTGGTTTTGTACTCGGGAGTCGCCTCAATAAGTTTACGGAGTTCGCTAAGAATCGAATGCGTGCATCCATCATGCTGCTGGAACAGATAGCCAACCACTGCCGCTGGAGTTGCATTAACGGGCGGGGAAGTGGAGTGGACTCGAGAGTAGGTAATACTGAGCTTCCCATCATGGTACGTTGGATAGGCGTGCTCAAATGTGACGGGGTTCTCGGGCGAGGGCTCAATGAGATCGTAGACAACGTGCATCTCTAAAGGGAACTGGACATGATTCACGAGATGCTCTGCGGGCGCATGAAAGTGAAGTGCACGCATCTTGTAGATCGCACCGGGGGGTAGAGGTGCACCGGAAAGAATGTTCCGAGGTTTGTGAGGATCATCATTTTGCACGGTCAGGAAGATGGTGTGAGAGTCCGGATCTACGACAACCTCAGAGTTACGCTCGAACTGTTGCGTTAGTGGGTGGTCGTGGATACGGTGCTGGCCAAACCAGTGCTGTGGTTGCTCCAAGTTGTGAGCACCTGGGCTGTAGGGTTGAACGTAATCCAAGTCGATGTCAATAGGAGACTGCTGTTTTCCGCTGCAGTTCTCGAAGGTTGGTAACTTGCCCCAATGCAACTGCCCAGCTCTCGTAATCAGGTCAAGTTCGTAACCCCAAGATGGCGCGTTAGGTCCAGAGGGAGCCGCTTCTGCGACCCACGTTAGAATGAAGAGAAGCAAGCCACAGCTCGCCATGAGCGTGGATTTCATGCATTTCCATGATAGTATACATGTTTCTGAGACGGTGACGGTTGCTTCCGTCCACTCCTTGACCGGGCATGCGCGTGGCAAGCGACTAGGTCGGCTAGGATTTGATCCAGGTTCGGAACACTCGGTACAGATTGATGAAAAAGGCAAATCTGGCGGGGCAGAAGGCTGCAGCATACGAGGTCAGAAGGATACTTGTGACGAGGCGTGGACTATATATAGAGCATTCGTGTGTTGTGCGTGCGTTTTCATGAGCTGAAGCGTCCTTTCCTGGAACTGAGAACTTGAACTTTGATTCAGGGATTTATATCTCGCGAGATCGTCTTCGGATCCTGGGTGTTTCCAAGTGCATTCCACGCGAGCAGCCGCTGCGCATGATAACAAACATCTTATCCACTCACTACGTGACGTCCACACACTCAACGCGACTTGAATAAACAGGTCCTTCAACTGTATCTCAGACTCATGTGGAGAGTCCAACTCGCAGCATGCTGCGTGATCCGCAAAATGCTGCGAGCGGTCACTGGAGCACCAAAGCCAACCTCGTGACAGTACATTGAGTGCGACTCCGCTAAGCGGTCCTGCGCATATACACACCAACTTCCCAGACCCCAGACCCCGTTGAAGCCTGTTTCCGTCCTTGCTCCACCCGAAGTGGAGTTACGTAGCGTCAGATGAGCGAACCTGTCGAACCCGGCTGGTTCGCGCCCCTGACAAGTGAGCCGGGCACCGCGCGGGAGCAGTCGCGCACACGCAGTGGGTCTACTGGGGAGCACCAGAATGTTGATTATGGTGGGAGCGAGCGAGGCCCGCCCTCCCAGATGGACATTGCAGCTCAAGAGCACAAGCAAAGCAGCGAGGAGAGCACCACTCGTGAGGCAACTCCGGCTCAGGGACGGCTTTCCGCAGTTGAGGCACTTGAACGGGAGACCCTGGCTCACCTGCGCGGTGTCACGGGCGAGAGTAAGGATGAGAGAATGGATATACTTCCATCTCGTCGGGGTTCGAACGACGTTACGATTGTATCGCCTCGCGGCAAGCGCGTCCGTCATCACGTGGGCAGTCCCACACCTCATAGCATCGCCATCAAGTGGTTAAGACCAACGCAGTGGACGGTGGGTCTTGAATCAGCTCAGCGGCGCGCAGAATATCTTAAACAGATGCTACAAACTAAGGGAGAGCCGGCAGTCCAGGATTACCTTCAGAGAAAACCAGTTAGCTGCGTTGTGGGACCGAATTTTAGCAGGGAACAAGTTGAGCAGGCTAGGCAGCGCGCTTTCGAGAATGGTGGTCAAAACGATACCGCAAACAACCAGCTGTACTTGCAGATGCTTCGATACATGGGCCCAACTGGCTGCCTCACTGCCAGTTCCTTCTTTGGCGAGGACTCTGGGCTGGAGTCTGCGTACGAATCATCGTCAGACTCGAATCCAACCGCTCTGTATGTTGTCGACCGACACCATACTTGTCTTGCATTACTCACCCTCAAGGAAGATCCGGCCTTTCAGGCCTTCTTTCGTTCTTTTTATGCGCGCATGTCAGAGCTCACCAGGTTGTCCAACAGAGCCTCATTTTCGATCCCTGGGTCGTCCGATGAGGGTTTGGAGGGATCTGCGCACCAACAACCTAGCTTTCCGTGTGATCCGTCTGAACCACAAGTGTTTGTAAGTATTCTTGACGATCTAAGCGACAGCCCCACAGTCGAATCATTTGTTGATGAGTTACGCGCACGAGAGCTCATTGGCAAAGATGACTATGAATGTCCCATCGAATTGCAGCACCTGTGCTTCACAACAAAGTCTGTGCCGTCGCCGGTCGTACCTGCGTTTTCGTTCGCTCAGATGCGCAGCGATCCGTACAAGTCGCTTAGCTGGTCCGCACGTCACCGAGGCTTCTCATCAGTCTCTAAGATTGGACGCTTGGTGTCCAACGAAGAACTGACTGAAGGTCCAGGCTATTCGACGCTGCATTGGAGATTCTGGACAGCCCCTTCAGCCTGGGCGGCTTACCTACGCAACCGATTCATGGAGCTATCCACCCGTGCCAGTGATCTTTGGAGAGAACTCGGGGACATTGTGGCACCATTGATGACTGATCGTTCAACCACTCGCAGAGGCTTGCTAGATGACTTCTCCCCAAGTATTGATGATTACCTATCCCTTGAGTGGCTTCTGTTTGGCTCAGCGCAAAAAGTACTGTCCCCCGCTTTTGTCAAGCTCGCGCTCACGAATTATCCAGCGTCCATCAGCTTCGCCAATGAAGAACTTTCACTCGACACGAGTTGCCTCCTCGACAAGCTTCTCGCAGCAAACAATGACGTCCCTCGCCATGTCAGAGATTTCTTGAAGTCAACCGAATCAGTCGCCTGGGCCTTCAACGTTGCACACGCATTGCAGTCCTCACACATCCTCGGAACCCACGCATTTGATACTGCAGCTGTTGACCAGGCATGTAGGTTCTGCTGGGATTCTTCTCGTTCGGCCGGCGCTGATACCTTGCCTGGCTTCCTAGGGCACATTGTTTATCAACAACGTACAGCTTCTCAACGGTCTGGGGAGGCCTCCGCCGTTGCAGCAAGAGATGAACCTCAGTCTCCGCCAAGAGACTTTGAGAAACTTATCAGGCCCGAAGAAGTCAGTGAAGTCGCATGGTACCACGTAGACACGATCAAGCCAACCCAGCGCTGTGCTGGCTACGCGGCTGTATATGAAAAGCGAGTTGCGCTTGAGAGTCACTGGATGAGAGGTGGCCGACAGGCGCTGCGAAAAGCTCTCATGAAGAAAACTGTCCCCTGCGTCATTGCACCCTACGATGCGCTACCTTCTCGAAGACGAGCGCACTGGCTGATGGAGATCCTAGGCAGCGCGGCCGATGCGACTTTTTCCCTCTCGAACAAACCTTTGCAAAGCTCTATTTATTTGGTATCACCGAGCTCAAATGGCGCACCAGGAAACGCAGACGATCTACTGTACTCCACTAGAATTAGCGACGACATCCCAGCCATTGAGAGCCTCACAAGTGAGAATGAGTTTTTGGCTACATGGGAGCCAGACAACTCCACGACGGGGGCGGTCCTCTTCCTTGTGGACCATCATCACCTCTCTCTTGCTCTGAGATCGTCAACAATCATCCCTGATACCGAAAAGTATGTTTCTGTTAGTATTGCCTTGGATTTGCGATCCCACTCTCCCAGCCATGTGTGGAGGCTACTAAAGCGCCGGAAGCTATGCTATTTACCACGTCGTGGTGAGATGGCATTTTTCCGTCCACCATCGGAGATCGACAGAAAGGCACTGTCCGCTGCAACACTGGAGGATCTGATCGAGCACGTGTCATTTGAAGTTGGCCAGGCCCGAGAAATGAAGGCTATGCAAGAGGAGCAGGACACATATACCGAATGCTTTTTGCCTGAGCGTGTTGCGGAGCTGGAGGACGACCCCTATCGTAGTATCGCATGGTATGTGCGAAATCGTTCTGATGAAGAGGGTGGACCCGGCTTTTACAAAGTGAACGTTGAGTTCTTTGAGTTCCTATGGGCAGACTACCTTCGAAAACATCCCCTGGTACTCACTGTGCTGAGACTTGCATATGACGCACGGCTTACTCTCAAACTACCCGAAGCACGAAAGGCTGAGCTGCGCTCCGCACACTGGAAGTTACTACAGGGTCACGAATCCAACCCGACCGTCCTAGATTTCTTTGTAAGACTATGTCGTCATCCACGAGCACGTAGCTTGGCCGGCTACATCAGCTCTTCAGTCTTGTCAAAAGCTGCTGCAACCGTTATGCGCCGCATAGCCTTTACAGTTCGCCAACTGTTTGCGAACGGTCCGTCAGAAAACGACAGTGATCGATATACCTCAGCCGACAAGCCCCAAGTAGAGGACAGGCTTGGATATTATCTGAGGGTGCTGCGAGAGGTGGACCTCCGTGATTGGGACTGGGAGTCAGTGAGCGAGCATGATCTCGAGGAAGTGGAACGGCATCTGGTGCTGGCCGCTGCCAAAGCGGTGGAAGTGTTAGCCTCAGAGCCCACAGTTGGTTAAAAGTTTGTAAATAGTTTGTAAAAGCTTTGAGTGCCGAAGGTCAGTTCTCTCTTGTACACTAGTTCGATGGTACTCGCATCTCTCCATGCTTTCCGCACCTATATACACAGATGTAATTTACGAGTTTGTATTTGAGCTTGCGGCAAAGGTACAATCATTTGCGCATTGCGTCATAAACTGAGAAAAGGTATTAGAGCTAAAGCTGAGATCGCCAGACAATATGGCTGTCCTACCTAGTTGTGACGCCGTCATATCTCTGCAACATGGAAACAGCTTGGCTCGCAAAAGTATTGGGGGGGCTAGCAGCTGATGGCCGTCGCGAGGACGAAAGCGGTGGTTTGCCGGGATCCTTCGCGGATGGGGTCGACGTAGTCGCAGGCGCTAGCACTGGTTGGCTAGAAGCCACAATTGAAAGTCCCTTTCGACGAGGTTGCAGCCCCGCACCTGCGTTGCTTGCGGCAGAGGGTGCAGCAGATGGCGCATTTTCATTGGTTCCACAAGCGATGAAGGCGTTTTCATCAGAGATACGGGAGAATTGGAACTGGCTTCGCCGGCGCTTGATGGTGCTTGGCGGAGCCGCGCTGCTGGGTCCAAAGCCAAAGCCTATTTCTGGACCTGGGCTATTTGTGGCGGTAGGCTGTGAGACTGAGGCCGGAGGAGCATTTTCAGGGTCAGAGGTCGTCGTGGCCCTCAACCCAAGTCCTCGTTTGCGGCCGAGTCCAAGTGAAGCACTAGATGTAGGATTCTCGGCGGCTGGTTTGGGTGCTGGGGCGGGTTCCGCCGAAGGAGCGGAATCGAAATTCTCGTCGCAAAACACTTCAACTGATATCTTTTGTTTTTGCGCTGCCAACAGTTGTGCCTTCGCCATGTTAAAGCGAGTCACATCACCTGTAGCATCCTGCAAATCGAGCTCAGAGTGCGACTTTCCGTTCACCAGACCAAAGGTAGCCAATCCATTGGCATCTTGGGTTGTTGCAAACAAGTCATAATCGATTTCAATTGGAGCTGCAGCTGCAGTTGCAGAAGGCTGGGCATTGCCTCCGGTGCCTTTGGTCTGCATGAAGGCCTTGGCATCCACTGTGGGTTCGTATGTGAGAACACCAACGCGAAGAGGAGTTGTGCCTGGGTTGGAAGAATGCTCGCGTGCAGCCTCTGCTGGCCTAGCGCAGGGGTTAGGCTCGCCCGTGCCGCGGGCACTGCGACGCATTTCCATTGTCAACGAGGTAGTGATGAAATTAGTTGTGAGATCACCGGATGAAGTCTGTGTCAAGCCGTTATTACGCTTGGATCCGAACATCCCATCCACGTCTGCAAGCGCTTTGCGTGTGCAGATCGTAGGAGAGGAGCCTGTGCTACTGGTGGCTGCCGATTGCTTGCTAGGCTGCTGAGTCCTGGTGGACTTGAATAAGGCAGTGGCGCTGAAATCTTGCGTTACGTTACCTGCTCCACCTGCAAGATCATTGAACATATTGAACATTGTTCCAAAGGCGGCGGTGTTCTCTCCTACATCAAGCTGAGCAACATTAATCTCGCTTGATGAAGTGGGGATGGTTGGCACTTCGAGTTGAGGAATCGTACTGCCGAAAGGTCGTTTGGTGACGTCTTGGCCATTCTTCCAGTGGCGGATAACGCGATGAGCTGTCAGCTGGTGACCACGATAGGCAGTGTACTTTGCAGATCTTGCTCTTCGTTCTTCCAGTGAGAGATCGCCCTCGTCAACCGGCGAAGCCGCAGGCGTTGGCTGGGGCTCAGATGTTCTGACAGGGGCGGAAGACGCCAGAGCTGCGGAAGGAGCGATACCCGCAGACTGACGTTGAGGCTGAGCGGTAATAGTCTGCTGCTGCTTGGGGACTACTTCAGTAGGGATACTTGCTGGTCCAGGGGTTGAGACCTGTGGAGCCAAAGCTTGGTGCTTCGCCTTGAAGAGGGAGTAGGCCCGGACCATGTCTTGCCAGGGCTCTGCATGGTTCTCAAAGCCCTGCATGTAGACGCGATCCGCCCCAGCGATGTCTCCATCGGCTTCAAGAATCAGTGCATATGCTTGATAGAATAGGGTCAATCCCGTGCCAATGCCACGGACACGAAGCTGCTCAAAGAACGCGGATGGATCCTCACTCATCTCTGCCACGAGTACGCACACTTTTAGGAAGCGCTTATTGCTTTTGTACTGAGGTAAGGGCATTATTGCCTTCAGGCATGCATCAAGGACGGAGAATAAATCGTCGTCTTCCTCCTCCTCGACGAATGTATCCTGAGCCCACTCGACGTAGGGTATCCAGAGCGACAGGGGGTCGTCCCCCTCGTAGTTCTGAATCGAGGTCAGAAACCGTTCATGCGCTTCGTTGATCGCAGGATCCGCGTGCCGCTTGTATCGGAGCTGGGTTGACATCTCTTAAGCGATTGGATCGCGCGGCGCAATCGATGCGAAAGTCGGTTCCGTCGGAAACGAGGAAGAGATTCCTAAAGGCCCTCTCTGGGTTGCAAAGAAGGGCTGTGGGGGGCCGAGGGCTATTGACAGTGAGGAGATAGAGAGCCTAGTGAGAGTAGGTGATCCTTGTCCATAGTCCATTGGCCGAAGCGTCTTAAGACAAGAGATCACGATGCAAAACCCGTTCTTTGCGGAATGTCACTGCAATGAAGACTTTGATCTCAAGCAGATCCAGCGCGAAGTCTGAGTGCATTGACTAAATCCCCAAGCACTGCGCAAGCTGCGACCATGCATAACCGTCCCGTAGAGAGATCATCCCCTAGCACTCGCTCGCACCGCGGCTGCACTCGCGCGAAATCCACCCTCACTTTCACTTCCAGCTCAGTTTTCAGTTCACTGAGGCGTTACACCTGGGGTAACGGCTAGCGACCGGGACAGGGGGTGACGGAATACCCCACTGCCAGTCTCACTCACTCACTGGAATAGGCTCAGACCAGTGTGAGCACACAGAGCGACCCATATGCGACACACCAAAATCACTGCAGACTCTAACTATCCTTGCTCGGATGTACCTGTCTTCAGGTTGACACGACGAGTGTGGTGCGGGATGATGAGAACGGGCTGACTTCGGGGAATAGTTAATGTGCCGAATCAGGCCTATCTGTGGTATTAGCTACGTATCGCGGCGACTAAAATCGCGTTTTATATCGCAATGATGTGCTATCGCTGGTCTAGCGCCGAGAAGCCGGCGACGTGAGCGCATGAGCGCCATCGAGAGGGGGGGGCGCAGACGCAGAAATGAGTCATTCTCGGACTTCCGCGCACTCTGAAAGACCATATAGCCAGCATAGTGCGCCAAAGGCAATCGCAGCATTCAGTCGATATGAGGATATAGACGTCAGATACACAGTCAAATTGCGACTCGCACAGGAAACAGAGCCGATATTCGTCCCATGTTCAGAATCATTAGAACGGTCGCACCAAGTCGCTTGCGCATAGCCCCACGCTTTAGTCTGGATGTCAGCACAGCCCTAAACTCGAGGAACATCCATATCGACTCGTCTACACTCGTTCCACCCGTGCGAAAGCGCAAGACTTTAACAAAATCGCCAGAACCCGAGGTGCCCGTGGCGGGGGAGGTGTCTCAGTCTAGAGACAGGACACAGGCCACGACTGAGGGCGAGGTGCCATACTTCGTCGCGGCGCCACAACTGGAGAAGCCACGATTGCAGGATGAATTGTATGCGCGGCTGGAGAGGAAGGCACTCCAAGCTGCTGATGGTGCGGGAACGCTGTCCCTAGATCAAGAGGGGGAACTCGAACTAGATGCGCCAGGAGAGGTGCACTTAAGGGCTCTGGAGAAGAGACTGAAGCAGGATAAGTTAAATAAGACCCAGCGACGACGCGCATCGTCTGCAGTCACCAAGCCGGAGCTCTCTGCGCACCAGCAATTCCTCAAAGCGTTGGATGAAAAGCTGAGCTGGCCTTGGAGGGTAGAGGAGGAGTGGTTTGAAGAGAGTCTATTGGCGACTGAAGGCACAGAGGGTATCGCGCAGTGGTTCCCTGGCCACATGGCCAAGGCATTGCGTGAGATTGGCGATCGAATTCGAGACGTCCATGTCGTTATTGAGGTTCGGGATGCGAGGGCACCGTTCTCGTCGGCGAACCCCATGCTGGATGAAATCGCTGCGCACAAGCCGAGAATTGTCGTGTTCAACAAGTCTGACTTGGCTGGTAATGCCCTGGATGCCATCGAGCAAATTGTTCACGCCTTCAATCAGTCCTACGAAAGGAGATCGCCTGGCACTTCCTCTTCTCAAGGATTTACGATCGATCACACCTCCATTGCAAACGCATGGAAAGCGACGGGACGTGTATCAGTGGTCTCACGAGACAATCGTACAGCGTTTGCGTTCATGTCTTGCACAGGATCCTCGACCGCGAACGCCGCAGAAATCCTTCGACTACTTACGATTGTGGCTCCCAAGCAGAAATTCAAGACCGTTCCGACAGCCGCGTTGATCTGTGGATATCCAAACGTTGGAAAGTCCACGCTCATTAACGCGCTGCGAACGCTTGCAGAGCAATCAGGCATCAAAGATCATGGATACACACTAACTAATGATCCTAAAGCCATTGATCAAGCTATGCGAAGTGCTGGGGCCTCCATCCCTTTACTTACTCGGAACGCGTCCACATCCAACTCATCTCGTCAGCTGAGTTCCAGTAGCAAAAACACTCCGTCATCATCAAAATATTCGGAAGAGGCCATTCGACGTGCTGAAGCATTCGCAGTGGGCGGCACATTGAATGTGCAAAAGTCTGCACTGCTGGATGGTAAGAAGATGATCTACGTCAACACTCACCAGAAGACAAAGGATGCAAAGGTTGGTCCCGAACCTGGCGTAACACGCCACGTATCTGGGTTTAAGGTCCAAGAGAATCCTCCGCTAGTGATCCTAGATACGCCCGGTGTTATGATCCCTAAACTCTCGAGTAACACAGTCGCCATTCGTCTCGCGCTGGTCGGGTCCATCGCAGACAAGATCGTTGGTATCGATCTAATCGCCGCGTACTTGCTTCAGAGCCTGAACAGAATGCGACAATTCAATTACGTGAAGGTGTATCAGTTCCCAACGCCTTACCCAACAGATGAGTTGAGGTTTCTGCTATATCAGGTCGCCAAGAGTATGGGTATGAAGGATCCACACCTTGAACAGTGGCGAAAGGAACTGTCAGATGGCAAGCCAGACTTGGTTCGTGCAGAGGAGAAGCGGCGTCAAAGAGCTCTTGAGGAAATCGCAGCTGGAAAGCGAGTGCACGAATATATTACGATGATGGACATGAGCCCGGATTTGGAACAGCGGGCAAAGAATGTTTTTATCAAAATGTACCGTTCTGGAGCACTCGGAAAGTTCTTTGTAGATGCGAATGAACTAGCCCTCACGAGCTAGTGTTTGAAGCGAGGCCAAATAAATCATCGCAAAGTGCAAACTACGGTTTCTATTGTTGATATTCAGCTGGCTACGAATAAATTGAGTTATGTCGAGTCTTGTTAGATGCCAGGTCAGAAGGCGGGTTTGTCAACCTTCGAGATTCCGGGTGAATTACTCGCTCGCCTCAACAGGGAAGCCACGACGCTTCAACAGCGCATTCACCGATGGATCGCGACCACGGAAACTGCGGAAGGCCGCTGCACGGTCTGAACCATTGAGAGGCGAAAGAATATACGTGTACATCTTGTTGGCAACGTCGGGATTGAAGACATCGCCCGTCTCTTCGAACGCATCCCATGCATCGGAAGCCATAACGTCGGCCCAGAGATAGGCATAGTAAGCAGCAGAGTAGTGGTCACTAGAGAAGAGGTGGAGGAAGTGTGCAAGGCGGTGGCGCATTGCAACCTCACGAGGTGCACCAATCTTTGCGAGAACATCCGCTTCAAACTTCTTGGGATCATCAACTCCGTCGGGAAGCTTGTGGAGCTGCATATCCACGATGGCAGCGGAGAGGTATTCAGCAGTGGCATAGCCCTGGTTGAACTTGTTGGCCGCACGGACCTTCTCGACGAGTTCTTGAGGCATGGCCTCGCCAGTCTTGTAGTGGCGTGCGAAGCGATCCAGGATGGGACGAGTGAGAACCCAGTTCTCAAGGACCTGGCTGGGGAATTCAACGAAGTCGCATGGAGTCTCACTCAAGCCAAGGTATCGAGCGTTCGAAGACAAGTAGTGAATGGCGTGGCCGAACTCGTGGAAGAGAGTGGTGGCATCATCAAGCGAGATAAGGACAGGCTCGCCGGGAGCGCCCTTCACGAAGTTGTTGTTGTTCGACACGAGGGGCGTAATAACGACACCACCATAGTTCTGGTAGTAGCGGTAGCCGGTCATCCATGCACCTGATCGCTTGCCTGAACGTGCGAAGTAGTCACCATAGAACAGGCCGATGTGGCGATTGGTGCGCTTGTCGAGAACCTCCCACACGCGAACATCAGGGTGGAACACTGGAACCTTGCCAGTAATCTCCTTGAAGGTCATGCCATAGAGCTGCTCCGCGGTCCAGAAGGCGGCCTCGATCATGTTGTTCAGCTCGAAGTAAGGCTTGAGCTCATCCTGATCCATATCGTATCGAGCCTTGCGCACCTTCTCAGCATAGTAGAGGTAGTCCCAAGGTTCAATCTGACCCTCAAAGCCCTCCTTTTCGGCGATTGCCTGCATGTCCGCGACCTCCTCACGAACCCGGGCAACGGTGGCCTTCCAGACCTTCTCCATGAGCGCATCGGCCAGCTCAGGAGTCTTGGCCATGTTGTCTTGGATGTTGAACTCGGCGTGGTTCGCGAAGCCAAGAAGCTTGGCGCGCTCCGCACGGAGCTTGGTGATCTCGACAATGAGTGCATTCGTGTCGGCCTCATTGCCATTGTCACCACGGTTCTTGAATTGCTTCCAGACCTTCTCACGGAGATCACGACGTGCAGAGAAAGTAAGGAAGGGATCAACACTAGAGCGAGTGTTGACGACGGCGTACTGACCGTCGGGGAGATTGCGCTCCTGGGCCGCGGCCTTGTAAGCGGAAATGAGACTGTCAGAAAGTCCAGCGAGGTCGTCCTGACCAAGGACGATCCAGGTCTCCTCATCCTTCAGAACGCGGGCATCGAACTCAGTGTAGAGAGCTGCAAGGCGTTGGTTGATCTCACCGAGACGTTTCTTACCGGCTGCATCGAGCTGAGCACCAGAGCGAACGAACTTGCGGTGGACGATATCAAGCAGACGAGCATCAGTCGGGTCAAGCTCGTGAACCGGCTTGTCGCCTCCGGCGACGACATCACGCTTTCCCTCCGTCACCACAGTGTGGTTCTGGTAGATTTCGTGAATGCGAGCGAAGAGTTTCTCGTTGAAGTAGCGCTCATCGTCAACAGCAGCGAGCTTAGGTTGCCACTCTTGATCCAAAGCCTGCACATCGGGTGTCGCAAGGTTCGCTCGGTAGAGGTCAAAGATCGCTCGCACGCGCATAAGCGTCTCTCCAGCCTTCTCAAGCGCTACAAGCGTGTTGGCGAAGTTGGGTGACTCAGGATTGTTTGCGATCGCGTCGATGTCGCGTCGTTCCTCCTCAATTGCAGCCTCAAGTGCAGCAGGGAAGTCCGAGACCTTGATCTTGTCAAAGGGTGGCACACCACCATAAGGTCCAGTCCAAGGGGCAAGAAGAGGAGCATCCTTGAGAGCATCCGTCGTGGATGCGCCAGCACCGGTACCAGCAACCAAGCTAGTTTTTGCCTCGCTGGCAGTATTGTTAGTAGTAGTAATAGTATTCATCGCGGTTGTTGCAGACATAGTGAATCGGATATTAAAATGTTTCAGTGATGTCGAGGTACGATCTTGCGAATTGTAATAGAATTGTGCTGGTTGCACCGCTACGTAGCGAGTTACAATACCCAAGATCCTCTGCCACAGCCTCCCAGATCGAGCGAGATACCAGCTCATGAGATCCGAAACGCGTCAGACTCGTGTGGTCAGGGGGTCTACTCGCAGCATGCTGCGAGTTGGCCCTCGCTGAACAGTGAACACTGAGCGTGGTAGGATACCCTACGCTACGCTACGCTACACTGCACAGTGCACACACAACACAACACAACACAACACAACACAACACAACACAACACAACACAACACAACCGAATACTCGACTACTGGAAACATCCAGAGATAGGACCGATCGACAGACAGGCATGTATGATGCATGTTCACGTTCGGTGACGCAACTACCAGCACCAGCACCAGCACCAGCACGCTCGGACATCACATGGGCAGCCGAGAGCGCGCTGAACACGAGCCACTCGAGCGACACGAAGCCTGCGGATCAGATCAGGACTGTCTTCAGGTAGAAGCCGACAGCGATGACCACGATGGTGATCGACTTGAAACCAGTCTGTACAACCACAGCACGAGACTGAGACGCTGGGGCTCGGCGGCTGCGGGCGCCAGCTCTCACAAGCTAATCGCAAAGGTCGCACGGCTCGCATGTGCCTTCCTGCTAGGTGTACTGCTCACTGTGTACTATATGGGCAGTGTCTGGGAAGGTGGACAGCATGCAACCTCAGAAGGTATGGCACAGCATGGTGCTGCCTTCACTACGACACCGGCAAGTCAGACCCGTGGCAGTCACCAACACACGGTAGAGAGTATGGATATGGAAGTGCGACTAGCTTCGCCTGCTGAGTTCAACTCAAAGCCAACCGCTGAAGTGAGTGCACAGGCGAGCCAAATCAGGGAGCTCCGCGACGAGTTGGGCGTGATTAAAAGGAAGCTGTCGGAGCTGGTAGAACGCGTGGGTAACGTCGAGTCTTCAGCTTCGGCAGTGAAACTCCTATCCACTGGACAGCACCTGCAAGGTAGCCGTGTGGAATCGAGCTCTGACCTTATGCAAACGTCAGGAACTCCCCGCGTATCCAAACGCGTGAAAGCCAAACCTAAGAAAGTCTCAGAGAAGGTCAGGAATGTGCTCTATCCGTACATCTTCCCCATCACACCATGTCTGCACGAGGATGCGGCGCAGAGATGGATAGCACAATCCCCGGCACCCGGAGAGTCGCCTATTCCCTTGATTGAGACGTGTAATCCGGTTCCCCAGCCAGTGTTTACTGATGAACTGGAGTCGAAGCTAATTCAGTGGACACGGCCAGACCTACCCAACACGGCACCATTTTTGACAGTGACAATACCCACTGTTCTTCGCTGGGACAACCGCACCACGTACTTAAAGAGCACGTTGAAGTCGTTGCTCGGAGCAGTGGAGAGCTACTTCTTGGCGATACATGAAATTCGTGCCACATTCGGGCTCATCACAAATGAAACCAAGCAAGTGGGAAACGCGCAGGCTAAACAAGCGCGAAAACTTGTCGATACAAGGAGAATTGCCAAAAAGGTGCGCAATCAAATGCGGGAGATGCTAGAATCATCAGCCCCAAACTCCAAAGCGGAGATCAAGTTGATTGAGGAGCTCTTAAATGCCCCGACTGTATTCACATTTCCCGAGGCCAACGAGACATCCTCAACCACGGTATCCAACACAAGTGCTACACATCCAGTCTTCCCCAATGTTCTCAGATCGCCGATTCCCCCAGGTACAGTGCCCGCAGAGCGCCAATATTCGCACCCCCTTTCGATTCATATCCATGTGGTGGCTTTTACGCACCGATACCCCCACATTCCCCCTGATGTCCAGGAGGCGCTGGAGTTCTTTCCTCCACATCTCTTTCCTTACCTCCACTTTCACGTTGTTCCACTGGAACTCTCCGAGAATGATGACCCAGGGGACCTGCCGCTTGAGAATTGGGAGAAATCACCAATGGACTCCTCCTTGTATGCCTGGCGTGCAATGGAGACCCTACTCCGCTCTCCAAGATATCAGAAACTCTTGAACGGCACTGCCCCGAAAGGCTTCCATGTCAAGGAGCGTATTCGCCGACAGAGCCGTCACTTTACTCGATTACTGGAGCTCTTTGTGTCTCCAGAGAAGCGCCATCGTCCAGAGCCCAAGAAAGTCCTCACCAGGACAGTGGCAAAGCAGATTCTTCCGTATGTTAGGTCGCGGTTTGGGTTGCTTTTGGAAGACGATTTTGGGACATGTGGTCAGGCACTACCTGTCTCGCTCTCACTACTCGCTGGCAAGCTCGACCATGTTGGCGACGAACTCGCACGGGCCACGCCAAAGACCGTTTTTGCAGATTATGACAATGCCTTTGCCCGCGTTCATCCGCCTCTTCAGTCACACGTCAATGCCTACCTCACCGATACAAGCTTCAGACTCGGTCGGAGATGGCTTTCCCTAAAAGCCACCGTGGGTGGCTCTGGTTTGCATATTCACACCGCGCGTGCGTACTTTCCCAGACTCACGGCGAACCAATGGATGTTGCGTGCAAAACGGACTGAATCGTTTGCCGAACGCATGGCTGATACGCCACTAGATGCCCCACCTCCCGCGGAGATCTACGAGTCGCATCCCTCCGCTCCTTGGGTGGTGTATCAAAGGCGAACGCTTGAAGGGATGCGTGACCTGTTCTTCCCTAGGTCTATCACACTTGATCTTCAGAAACACGATGGGGATCTTGACGTCATGGCGGTGACTTATCCAAAAGGCAGTAAGCCTCTCATGCCACCTCCTCCCTCGCTCCCGTTGATTTATCCTGAATCAGTCATTAGAAGATTCCGACTGAGCCGTGCAGCAGCACTATACCGGGAGATCGACGACGCCGAAGGCTTCGCAAAGTATGCATGGGCCCATCAGCAGCGTCGTCCGATTGATCATCTAATGGAGGAGTACTTTATGCAGGACTCGTTGTATCCGTATTTCATCCACGGTGGTCCCGCCGAGAGACCTAGCTTCTATACCGTCTTTCAGCTTTTCGACCATCAAGGCGTGGTTTCAGCAATTCGCTCTGAGGAGCGACCTCAATTCGCATGCGCGGAGTATGCGGTTGATAGTCGGCACACGGCCGCTTGCTACCATGATAGCGTCGCTCCCTGCTTGCCCAGAGACACACTTCAGTTCGAGGACCATCGAGCTATCTTCTCCAACAACCTGTAGTTATTTTCCTTGGTTTGTTTGCTCATTCAGTCGTTGAAGAGAAGTAGGGTGCGTATAGTGACGCCATTGTTGTTAGTGTTTAAGGAGGTGTCTCATGTCCCGATCATTCGTGGAGGAAGAGGCATCCAATCTCAGTAAAGTAGAAAACTATCGACTGGAACGAGCGTTCATTCTCTCACCAGCGTGATAATCCTACCACGAAATAAACGCAGCTGTAGTCGATGCAGTCTGGACTCTATCTCGTTCGTGCATGGCATCTCGTACGTCCATCCGTATGCCGTGAGAGACGAATCGAAGTTCTCACCCTCGTAGTCACCCGCGCCTCACTCTCGCATTTCCAGGCCAGGACGGCTAGCATGGAGAGGAGAGGAATGAATGTGGAAAAAATGGAAAAAATCTGTCATAATTGCGGGGGTAAAATCGCGGGTTGAGCTGAGCGCGACTCAATAATATTTGCATTTTCTTATGTGTCACACTATCTAGATCGATATTCCAACCATGGAATCTCTCCGCGAAGAGGCCAAACGTTGGAATTTGGGGTCGGACAAACTCCTCATACAATATCTGCAGTCGATCGGGAAAAACATCCTGAATAGCACGTCCCGACTGCAGAACAACCTCGAGAAACTGATATATGAGAGCAAGGCCGCCGAGGTGAAGATCAACAACTGCTTCAATCACCTCCTCATCCTGGGCAACTCCCAGTTCATTGAAAACGTACGTGCCCTCGCGCAACCGGCCCCAGCTTTTAATATATGCTGCGTGGATATGACACTAAAGCGCGGATGGAGAATGTTACCGCCCGCTTGCTGTCAGATTTGCGTGCATTTGGGTTTATTCCGTCTCGCACTACATTTATGGAAACCTCGCAACTAACCTCTATTCCGTTCATTCTCCCTACTCTAGCGTGTGTACGATGACGAAGAGGTGACGGAAGAGTCTGACGCGAACGCAGACAAGGCCGCTCCGGCAGAAGACGAAGAGGCCAATGACGTCAAGAAGCAGTTCTCAAAGGCGATTACCGCGGGTCTCGAAGCCCTCTCTTACTTCCCCAAGGCATCTGTCCCCAAGCTCTCTACTGCAAGCGACAAGGGTGCCGACGACGAGGAAGTCGATGACGACGATGAGGAGGAGGATGACGACGAAGATGAAGTTGCCTATGATCCTAATCTCATCGCTACAGGTGGTGTCCCAGCTAAGCTTGACCCCTTCAACAGCGCGCCTCTCCCCTACATCATTGGTTCCCCCGCCTACAACGAGGACGACATGGTGGGCATGCAGGATCAGGTTGTTGAGGACGATGACGATGATGATGCCGACTATGACACAGACTCAGAGTACGAGACGGAGACTGATGAGGATGATGAGGATGATGAGGATGAAGAGGATGAAGATGACGAAGACGATGACGACGAAGATGAAGAGGACGATGACGAAGAGGTACGACGACCAGTGCGCAAGTCGGCAGCAAGCGCCGCTGCGCTACGTGCCAAGCTTCAATCCCGTCAGCGTGTTCTCAAGGACTCCGATGAGGAAGAGGAAGACGAAGACGAGGATGAGGATGAGGAGGATGAAGACGAAGAGGAAGAGGAGACTGAAGAAGAAGATGAGGAAGACGAGGATGAGGATGAGGATGAAGATGATGAGGAGGTCGTGACCAAGCGCAAGACTCCTGTCCCACCACCTCGAGGCCGAAAGGAAGCTTCCAGGTCAGCAGATGATGACTTCTTTGATGCGCCGGTGGCCAGACCAGCTGCCCCTCGCCCCGCCGCAGTTCCTGCCGCATCAGCATCCAGTGGTCCACTCACACCTGCAGACCTCATCAAAGCCCATTTCGCAAAGAAGGCTACCTCAGAAGGCGGTGCTGCATCAGCGGCTTCGGTGCCCTCTGCTGCTGCAAAGCAAGACGCTCCAGCACCAGCTTCGAAGGCCTCCGCCTCAAAGTCCAAAGCTGCAGCGGATGACGATGACTGGGAGACTCCCGCCGCACCAGCACCCGTTCGTGTGCTTCCCACACCTGGCTCGTCATCCAAGCCGAAGGGTAGCAGGGCAGCAAAGGCGGATCCAACAAAGATGTCAGATGCCGATCTTTTCGGAGACAGCTCAAGCTCTACCTCAACAACCAAGACAAAGGCCTCCGGATCCACCACCAAGAGTAAGGCATCTAGCTCAAGCGCCAAGGCGACCGCGCCCGCCGCTATCACTGCGCGAGAAGAGAATATGTTCGGTGTCTCCGAAAGTGATGAGGAGGATGATGGCTTTTTGGGTAGCAGACGTGGTGGTGGCTTCCTTGGAAGCAGCAGCAGTGGCAGTGCATTCGGCGGTGCAGGCAAGACTAGCGAGAAGGCAAAGCCGGAGGAGAAGTCCACCAGTGGCTCAAGTTCGCTATTTAGCTCCGGTCCATCGCTCTTTTCGGATGCTGCTGACGATAATGATGAGCTAGAGGCACTGCTTCAGTCTGTTACCAAGCCCATCCTCCCTACCAAGAAGCCAGCAACAACCACAGCAACTACGTCAGCATCATCTCGAGGCGGCTCACTCCTCTTTGGTTCTGAACCTGAGCCCGAGCCCGAGCCAGCGAAGCCCACCCCTGCTCCATCAACCTCACCAGCAGCGGCGACAACAGCGGCTGCGGCAGCGCCTGTTGCTTCGTCCAAGCCTGAGTCCAGCACCAGTCCTGTCGCTGCTGCTGCAAAGGAGTCGGCCGGAGCAAAGAATTCCAAGAAGGCTAGTGCTGGTTTGTTCGGCGACGATGATGAAGAGGAGGAGACGGCTTCTGCCCCGAAGGGTGGACTGTTTGGTAGCTCCACAATTTCCGCAAAGCCAGTCTCCAACACTGCTGCTGCGAAACCAGCGAGCAAGTCCCTCTTTGGCGGCGATGACGATGATGATGATGAATTCTCTACCGGCCTCTTCGGTTCGAAGTCTTCAAAGCCTGCCACGACGGTGGCTCCTGCGGCTGCTCCCACATCATCGAGTGCAGCAGCAAAGCCTGCACCCAAGCTCTTGTTCGGTGACGATGACGATGATGACGGAGGTCTCTTTGGAAAGAAGCCCGCTGCTCCATCATCGACAACAGCAGCCTTACAGCCTGCTAGTAGTGCCGCTAGTCCCACAGCAGCAAAGCCTGAAACGCCAGCCCCCACGCAAGAGGCACCAGCAGCCTCGCCCTCCTCCAGACCTGCAGCTGAGGCCGCACCCACTCCAGCCGCCAATACTGCAGCTGCAGCCCCCGCGGCTTCGACCCTCGCGCCTAGCCTACAGGCCAAGCTTCAGGCCCGCCGTAAATCCATGTTCGGTGATGATGAGGAGGAGGATGACGAGTTTGCCATTACACCCAAGCCAAAGGCCACTGACACTAAACCGGCGGAACCCAAGCCTGCCGACGCTAAGCCGGCGGAACCCAAGGCTGATGAAGCCAAGCTCGCCGGATCTACGCCTGCAGAACCAGAACCAGCAGCTAAGGAAACCCCTGCCGCGGCTCCCACTGTCTCTGCCCCCAAGCCCGCCGCTGCATCAAAGTCGCAATCTCTCTTCGGAGACGATGATGATGAGGATGATGGTTTGTTTGGTGCGAAGCCAAGTGTGAAGTCTCAACCCGCTGCGCCAAAGTTCGATTTTGAGAGCGCAGACGATGATATTTTCAACTCCAAGAAGCCCGCTACTCCAGCGCAGGCTAAGCCTGAGCCGGTTGTTAGCCCAGCTTCTGCACCAGTAGTAGCTGAATCTGCGACATCAAAGCCAGAAGCCGCGCCAGCGGTCTCGGTGCCGGCTGAGTCTGCGCAGCCAGAGGCCACCAAGGAGGAGCCAGCACCTGTGGCACCTAAGGTTGAAACCACAGAAAAGGCGCCAGTTGAAGAGGAACGTGTTGAGAAGAAAGGACCCAGTTCAAGCACCACCGAAAGCCTAAAGGCAAAGCTGCTCGGACAAGGTTTCAACCCACTGATGGGCAAGCCTGGCGCAATGCCACCACGTGTGAAGCCGGCTGCCTCCACCAGCACGACTCAATCCGAGTCGGAAACGTCGTCGTCTCAGGCAACCTCATCGACTGCTCCTTCCGATGGTTCGGTACCTGCAATGAAGCACGTAACTCGAGTTGGTGTTGCAGGCCGATCGCACAAGGGTTCGTCCAAGCTATTGGGAGCTGCATCGTTCGACGCCCCCGCGTCAACAACTATCGCATCCGGTGCGACCACCACATCGCAATCCACGCCCGCGAGACCTGTCACAGATTCCACACCAGTATCTACTCCAGCTGCGCCTGCTCCCGCAACCGCATCGGCACCGGCGCCCACACCTGTGGTTGTGAAGAAGCCGACTACGGCCAATAGCCTGTTCGGTGATGACGAAGAAGATGATCTCTTCGCACAGAAGAAGCCAGCTACTCCGCTTGCAGCCGCACCAGCAGCGGCAAACAAGGCCAGCCCTGCTGTTCGCGACAGTCTCTTTGGTGACGACGATGATCACGACATCTTCGCAGCAAAGCCAAAGACTACCAAGTCTCCTGCCTCTGCTGCTCCTGCCGCTCCCGCCGTATCATCGCCAACTTCAGCGGCATCACTCACCCCTGTCCCTGCTTCTGCGGCACCATTGGTATCCCCCAAGGCAGCAGATTATTCGTCGGCACCGACCGTCGCAAGCGCAACCTCGCCATTGACACCGGTGGCCGCATCAGCCGCTCCTTTGGCCTCACCAAAGGCGGCTTCCCCTGCTACCCAGAAGACAGAGGCAAAGACTTCACCCAAGCCGGTTGACAGTCTGTTCGGCGATGATGAAGATGGAGATGACCTCTTCGCGATTGCGAAATCTAAGCCCAAGGCAGCAACCACAACTACGATGAAATCGTCCCCAGCGGCAAGCTCATTATTTGGTGACGAAGAGGATGGAGACGATCTCTTTGCTCCCAAGTCCAAGGTGGTCTCGGCTGCAGCCGGCTCTGCAAAGCCTAACAAACCAGCAGCGCCAAAGGCCGCCGTTGATCTGTTTGGTGACGGTGATGATGATCCACTCTTTGGTTAAACCTCGCGCTTATTGCTGTGTGGCTGCGCGTAGGGGATCTCACACCATCTATGTTCCAACATCTTTTACATCAATGAGAAGACTTCCCTGAATAAATGCATTCCTCCACCAGCATTCTCTCCCAATGTTCAATCGTATTCCAGTATTTTCAATGAGCATATGTTGGTAACGTGCATGGCTTTATTACGATCTGTTATTACGACCTTTGTTAGGCACAAGTTTGCCCTTGTTGCAATCGCTACGTGCCGCCAACTTGCAAGTCTCCCAGGCGAGATGGCTAGATACAGCTCGCTAGAACAACAGACCATGGTGGAAAGATTGACAAAGGTACTACGCTTGCGCGTGAACTGCAGAAGGCACAGAAAAGGGTGAGGAGTCGGACGGAAAGGATCATTGTCAGGAATCGGTGCTGGCAAAATTAAGTGTACAAAGAACAAACACATCACCGATGTGGCTAACAGACTTGCTGATTGTGTGGTAGGATTGGTTGGTTGGAAGGAGAAGCGGAGCATTCTCACCCATACGCACATACATGCAGACACCTACACCCATACATACTCAGACAAACAGTGTAGAGCCAGAGAGCATGTACTGTAGACGATTAGTCATCGCTGGGTCGGAATGCTCTGGGTAGCCAACAAACCGGAGTCATGTCGCAGGCCATACAGCATCAAAATGATGTAGGGTTTCCGTCGCTACATCTACCATCGCATGTATGCGTAAAAGGATGATTCAAGCACACATGCCATCCTAATGTACCAAGATCGATCTGAATTATCTCACTTGTCGTTTCTAGGGGGGTAAAATGGTCGTCGTCACTTGATACCACGACACAAGTTATGAAGGAATCAATGGAAGCCTTGCAAATAAATGAATCAATATCACTGGTCGCCCAACTATATGTACGACATTATTGAATCGAGATCGAGCTGGAATTCTGTCCCACAGCCCTACGACAACTACTATTACTACAACGACTAACGGCACAGACTAATCCGATCGCATGGCATCAGCAACGGCGTCGAAGATGGCTCTCTTGGAAACTACTCACTACTACTAAGTCGGAAGTCGGATTCACGAGTTACAAGCTAAGCATTCTTAGTGCTTGGATGCAGCGGCCTTGTTACCGAGCCAGAGGTAGCTGAGCTCATCATAGAGAATGAGGACAAGCGCAGAACCGAAGGCACGGACGGAGTTAGTGAAGGCACCCTTGTAGAGCGCAGCGAAACCATCGTTCTTGACAATGTGGCGGAAGCACTGGAACGAGTTGGTGTAGAGCTTCTCCTGTCGACCAGACATCATCATCATGGAACGGCGAACGGTATCAAGAGGGTAAGCACAGAGGGCCGAGAAGACATCAATGGAGAACGCCAGGCAGAGCTTGGTGAAGAGAGTCTTGGCCGAGTGAGCATCCTTGCCCTGACCGATGTTGAACTTGGGCAAGACATATGCCTTGGTGAAGTCGTAGAGACCGAAGTAGCCAGCACGGTAGACGACGATACCAGCGACGGAGGGACCGTAACCACGGTAGATGCCACGGATACCATCGGACTTGACGATCTTGGCCAAGCAATCAATGATACCGTTATACTGGCGCTTAGCAGCAGCACCCGCAGCGCCACCATGACCATGGCTGGAACCAGTATCGGCGGCAAGACGAGTGAAGGCGAACTCGAGAGGGTACGACACGGTCAAAGAAGTTGCACCCGCAGCACCACCAGCAGCGAGGTAACCAGCGAAGTACTTAGCGAAGCCAACCTCCTCACGGGGACGAACGAACATGCTCTGGTACTTCTCCTTGAAGGCGAAGTTCATCGCCTGCGTAGGGAAGTAGCGCAGACAGTTGGCAAGGTTACCACGCCAGAGTGCGGCGAAGCCCTGTTCCTTGGGAACTCGGACGAGAGCATCAATGAAACCGTTGTACTTGACACCTGATGTCGAAGCATGCTGAACCTGCAAAAGAATCTTCACACGCTCCAATGGTGCGCACGCCGTCTTGGCAATGACACCGGATGTACCTCCCAGCACTAGGTTCTGGAGGAAGGCAAAGGCCGATTCCGTGGGCTTTTCGCTCATCGTGTGATCACGCAACCTGGAGATAGAAAGTTGGTCAGAGTGGGCATTTAATCGACATGAGATTTCGGACATAACTCGCAGCGTTACTGCAAAGCAGGGCAAAATATATCAAAATCTCGCACTAGATTCGCGCTGCCAGGACACTTTGGCAGGATATTTAATGCAATGGACCACACTACACTTGGAAGATTAATAATGAAATGTGTGTGAAAACAGCTCCGCTTAGTACTCCAGGGGGTGTGCACGCTTGACACTCACGCAATCCCGCGCAATAGCCTCCCAAACGCCTTCCGGTTTGAATCAATTTCGTCTCTGTCTCCCGCCATCTCCTACCGAATCCCGCGCAAGCCGCACGCGATACGCCCGGGCGGGGTCGGCTGGACGGGCGAGAGGCTGGTGAGTAGACTGGCGCCTCGGGGGCCTTGCGGGGGGATAGATGCTATCTGCGCAATAAGGAAACTTGCAAGCTCCCGGTTTGGAACTTTCTCGAGCGGTTCCAAATTTTTGGAACTTTTTAGAGAATTCCCCCACCCCGCACGGATCTCCGATGCACTGCAATAAAAATCTTGAGGCCGGGCGAGCTGGCGAGAAGCGCCCGTGCGCAGAGCTGGATTTCCGCCGCGGGTGGATGGTGTCATCGTTGCCACAGACCGGAATCGGGGGTGACGGAATATTCGCCCTTGCAAAGGAGGATATTCATATTGAAACTGGGCACTTGACGTGGTGCGTGGGAATATGGAGGGGATGATTGAATGCGTGATGCCTGAGCAAGCCTGGAAGCAGAGTCCAGGATGGAAGCCCTGCGCATGTGCGTCGAAAATCGCCGCCAAATGCGTGAGTGAGCTTGATTCCGATCTTGGACTAACATCATGTGTGCACCTGAGCCTGGTGTGATAGGTTGTTCAATCTGGACCTTAGAATGTGAATCAGTATCTCGCTGCGATCCTCCTTCGCTCACAACCTCTGCTTCTATTGTGTATTTCCCACAAAACAGCCTCGTCCTAGCCCCTCTCTCGAGACTCAGCGCCGAAGACGTCGAGTGCTAGCTCTGGATCACCACTGGCTATATATCCCCTATCCCATCAGATAGCGTCGAGTGAGTAAACCATGTCTACCCTGGCCACCGGCAGCGCGGGTGATCTTCATGGCGTCTACGTCATCGAGAAGGACACCAATACCGACCTGCTCGCATGGGCATACCCCACACTCGATGTCAGCCTCGAGGCAGGTACGTGATATGGCATGTGAGCTACTTCAGTGAGCCTAAGATCTACTTCGAGCTCTATGCATGGTGTCATGGAATATTAGATCGGATGGATGCTTACATTCTCTTTTTCGCCCCCTTGCTCCCCCTCATTTCGTTACTGTGGCGACAGTCCTCAAGGAGAGATCTTGCTTGCAGACCACGCCAACAGCACGCAAGTTCTTCTTCTCGAGATTCCAGAACCGCTACCAGTACTTCCTGACTGCTCCCGTTGATGGCATTGAGAAGGTAACGGCCGTTGCCATCGTCGTACTCGCTGACACGTACAACGTAATCCGCTTCCGCAAGCTCCTTGAGAGCCTACTCAACGAATACCTTAATAGCAAATCGTGCAATGGTGTGTTGCGACCCTTCCTCATGTCACACGCCGCCTCAATTACGAACAAGCCTACTGCTGCTCAGCAAAGCGAGGCAAAGCTCGCACTGATCGCTCCTGTACACCTGCTCATTGAGCAGCTCGGCCTTGACTCCATTGCGATCTGGTCCGCCGTCCTGACTCGACACCAAGTCGTGTTCTACCACCCTGATCCAGAGGTCCTGAGTGACTTCGTGCGTGCGGCCGGATGTTTTGGTGGCTGGCACCGCCAGTCATGGACACTTCTTCGTCCTGTGTGCACGGACTCCGCAGCAGAACTTGCCGACCTTAAGTCGATCCCCGGTGGTTTTATCGCTGGCTTCGTCCAGAACACAACAAATGTACAAAATATTGCGGATGTTTTTATCGACCTCACCCGCAACACAGTAGTCATCTCTGACAAGGCAAAGGTTGGGATCTCGCTCAGCAAGTACCACAAATCAGTCGCAGACAGCTTCGTACAAGCGCTCGAGACTGTTAAGGCGCACAATGCCAGTGCGGATGCAGACAACCAGCAGGATCCAGCACAAGTCATCTTAAAGCAGGTCATGTTGAAAACGAAGGAACTTCTCGACCAAGTCGCAGCATGCAAGGGTGAGGATGGAACTGTTACCAGAGAGAGTATCCGGTCGAAGGAGATTCCCCAATCCATCGAGAACTTTGTCTTGGCTGTCGCGCAGGCTGAGGAGTTCGGCCGAAAGTAAGGTACGCCTGCTGGACTGGTATTCACCGAAAACACCGTTGCCTTAACCATCCAAATAAATCCTTTAACCTCTCTTAGATGTGTCTTCGTCAGTTGTTTCCGGCGCTGTCACGCCATTTGCTCAAACATTGTCACATAGGCATCGAACTTGGTTTATTTACCGCAGCTAACTAACTGAACGATATAATTTGCTAGCTAACATGTCTACCGATATAAAAGAAATGTGTAATGAATGTACTCTGGTGTTCCTACGAGCATAAACTGGAGGAAAGGCCCTTACAACTCGTGCAGAGCAGCTAGACCGCGCGCAACCTTGTTACGGGTCTCAACATCCTCTTCTGAAAGCATCTTGACGAGCGCAGACACTGTGCCCTTGATATTCAGCTTGTTACGAGTGGACTCATCGGCAAATCGAAGTAAGCAGGCGACGAAATAGCATGCGGTCTGACGAATGGAAATCCACTGCGAAGTGAAATAGGTGAGGCTGGTATCAACATAACCTCGGATCACATCACCGTGATGAGCGGCGAGGTGGCGCGACAGCTCCAAGACGAACGTATCGATGTCATCTCGGTCGAGTTCATCACCTTGATCCTGGCAGAGCTTCTCGATGTCAGGATGAAGGAGGGCTGACATCTTAACAAATCCAGTGAATACTTCAGCACGCACCTTTGCGTCCTCATCATTCAGATGAGCGACAAAGAGAGGCAGATTGGTGTGCATCTGCTCCAAGAAGCTTGAGTTGCGAGAGTCTGCCAGCTTGCACTCGTTTTCGACACGACGGCCGAAACGGCATAGCTCGCCGAAGAGCTTGAAGCCAGCGGCCCGGATCTTGGCCTGCTTACGGTCAAACGACGAGCGCAGACGCGAGCAAATCGACATCAATGTCGGCTCGACGATACTAGACTCGCACACTCCCACAACCTGGGTGAGGGACTTCACTGCTTCAGCAGCAACTTCAGCCTCAGTGTCCTCACTGGCACCAGAGAGCGAGAAAATGATGCCGGTGGCCTCTCCGATCAGGTGTGAAGACCATACAGAAGCCACGTTACCAAGTCCTCGGAGTGCCTGCTTGCGAACCTTGGCAACCTTGTCGGCCACACGAGCAAGCAAGAACTTCACAAGCTCAAGCTGAAGTGATTTGTCGTCCGAGGCATGGTTAATGAACTCCGCTAGCATTGTAGTTGCAACAACGCGCTGGCCAACATAAGCCTGAGGTGAATAGAATGCGTTGAGGAAGTCAAGCATGCCACGTCGATACTCTGGCTTGGCAATGCAAAGTGACTTGGTAAGATGAGTAATTGCATCATCATAGTGCTCCGAATCAAGCTCGGACCAGCACTCCTTGCTATCACCATCTTCGAGAACGGAGTAAAGGTTCAAAGTGGTAAGGAGTGTCTTGAGCGCCTTGATTGCCTGCTTGGATGAGGTCGATCCATCAACACCCTGTGCAGTGCCCGTGCGCATCAAAAGCGTAGAGATAAGTTGTGGTGCCATCTCGTTGGCAATGGGGCGGACAGCTTCCTCAACAAGGATGAGGGACATGGCGACGGTCGCGGCCATGACAACAGGGCAGGCCGTCTTGGGGTCCATAGGCGTGTCATTGATTGCACTGATCAACGAAGTTACGGTGCGTTCTGCCAAGCCAGCACTTGGGTGAACAAGTGCAAGGAAGGCATCCTTGACTTCGTCGGGGAATGGAGTGTTTGCCTTCAACAGCTGTTGCAGCACCAAGTCGAAATGACTTCGTGCCAAGGTGCGCAAGCTCGAATAGGCCGCCTCCTTGATATTGGCCGCAGCAGCCGGTGGCATGGGAGGTGCGTCCTTTGATTCACTTGGGCCGCCCACCTTCTTGATCGTGTCCAAAATGTTTGAGACAACGTTCTGAGCTTCACCCTTGAACTCACTACTCTGGAGCTCAACGAGTCGTGAGATGACCGAGCTGATGCTCTGGGCAGCAAGCGGGCAGGGATCAGTGTAATGAGTGATCACAGCCTTGGCTAGTGCGACGCATTCGCCTGGAGTGATGACTGCTGCAATGCAAGTGACGAGATCGTTGATAACACCCATGCGGGACTCAGCCACGGCGCCAGACAAGCGAGACTTAACCTCTGTCAGTGCACGGATTTCAGGTCGGGGCTTGATACCGTCCTCAGGGTTGCTCGACAGAATCTGGTCAATGTACAAGAGAGCTTGAATGCACTCAGCAGCTGCAAGGCGGGTGGTTTCGACAGCGTCGCCTGTGCGTGGCATAACTGCAGCCAGATGTTTGCCGAGTTCAGGCAAGCACTTGACAAGCTGACCTGGAACATTCGAGGCCGCCGCAGTGTTGCGATCCTGAGTGAGGCAGGGGATGAACTGCTTCAGAGCGGTGAGAGCAGTGATAACGGTACGATTGCGGACGGATGGCTTCCAGTGAGTGAAGAGTGGCTCGAGCTTCTTGAGAACGAAAAGCACACACTCTATAGTACCGTCCTTAGTAACAATCGCAGTGACAAGCGCGTTGATGGAAGCGGCAATGGTATCTGCTGTGATAGGTGCCTCTCCGCTTGCAGAAGCCTGCTTGGCGTCCTTGCTCTCTGTGGCGGTAGAATTAGAACGGCCGCGGCCTTCGGCTGCGCCCGTGGAGCCCGTGTTGCCGGTTTCTGCTGGGGTGGGGATCGCAGCAATGAGAGAACGAAGGGTCACGAAGATAGGGTCAAGGATAGCTGTGGTGGGCTTCGGGTCTAATGCGACGAGCGTTGAGATGGTATCGAGCACTAGAATCTTGAGCTCGGGAAGAGTCTTCTCACCTGTAACCTTCTCGTCGAGCATGCACAGAAGACCGCGGATGAGTTCATCGCGTCGCTTCAAGACGAAGCCCTTCTGCGAGTCAGGGAGGCGACTGGGGTGAACGGCCTTGCCAATCAGGTCGATTGCCTTTGCGAGGTGAACCCGAACAATCGCCTGGCACTTTGGCTTAGGGCTTGCAGGGTCGGTGGTTAGCGATGGCATAATGTTGTGGAGAATTTGCACGTCCAATCGCGATGCCATGGTCTCCATGTTGGAATATGCAGTGACGTAGCCGTACGTCAAGAAGACGGTAGCCTTGACCGTGTCCTCGGGACCCAATTCCTTCCTACCGAAGCCAAAGAATCCGCTCGTCTTGCGGTGCTCAGGAGTGGTGGTCAGGAGTTCCGTGAGCTTAGGGAGCACATAATCCAAATGCGGGTTAGCCGCAATACCGAGACCCTGTGCGCAACCACGCTGCTCAACCTCACTGTCATGGTTGACAACGCTGAGCATCTTATCAATACCCGATTGGATCACAACGCGGTTGGAAATGCGAGCCAAGACGGTACCGAGGTAGCGGTGAATAATTCGCTGTGCTTCGGGGTCCTTGGGATAAAGCGCGTACTGAGCCATGAGAACGTTGGCCAATTCATCGAGCCAGGCCTCGTTGCCAATAGCAGCGACGGACTCACGGAACACCTTCAGAAGAGTGTCCTGCCACTTGACGAGATTGAAGCCTGGAGGGGTGACTCCTGCAGGAATGTGAGCTGCATCTGGAGCGTTAGTCTCGAGGTACTCGATTAAAGCAGGGACGGTGCTACTCCAGTACTCACCAAGTGCTGGGTGAATCGAGTGACCAACAGTGATCATCGCGCTGCAGACGTTCTGACCCAAGCCACGTTGACGGAAGGGAAGCGCAGCCAAGATGCAGAAACGAGCCATGACAGCCTGTGGCGAAGGAAGGTTGACGAAGCGATTGAAGTCAATGACCCACGTTCCGTCGCCCGCGTCCTGTTTAGCCTTCGTGATTGCGTAAATTGCGCATGCAACCGCTGACATTGCATTGGTGTAGGCTGGGACGTTGACCATCTCAAGCAGGAATGGCCACATAACTGGCGTAGCCGATGGCTCTCGAGTCGCAAGCTTGATGAGACGGTGCTCAGCAGCACGCTTGATGGGTGGGCCCTCGGGAGTGGGCTTCAGGGCGCACTGGCTGACAATGAAGCGAATGAGGGTCTCGCCACCATCAAGAAGAAGATAGCCCTGAGTAGCCATAGCGGAGGTGAGGTTCAACAAAGCCTTGCGAATTGGCAGCTCCTGCTCATTGACGAGAGTTGTCACTGATGAAATGATGAGGCTCCTTCGCTCATGCAAGACGCTATCGAGAGAGTTCACAAAGTGCGTCAGCGTGATTAGTGCGGCGACACGTGGAGCTGTCAGCTTAATCTGGAATCGATTGATGACGAAGTTGATCGTTTGTTCTGGGAGGGCTCGGCACAGGATTACATGGCAGCGAAGGATCTCATTTGTGTTACGGAAGATCTGCGGGTTTGGTGTCTCATCGTCTGGAATCATACACACCACCTCCTGAAGTCCCTGTAGAAGTTGATTAAAGAACAGGGGGTTGTGGAAGTGATTGAGGTCTGTAACCGCCTTCTCCAGGAGTCGAGACATACCGAGAGTAATCGGTAAGTGGTTGCTGAATGCCTCTTCCTTGTACATCGTGAGGTAGACGTTAACAAGCTTTGGCAAGCGTGGGGCAAGATCTGCATGCGAGAGGACGGAGGACATATAACCCAACGACTCGAGCACTGCAAACTTAACGCGAGGCACCTCACCATCGATCCATCGCGAGAAAGCAACGTCCCAAGCAGATGCGAAGTCTGTTTCAAAGTGTGATGCCTGCACGTGCATCTTACTAGCTTCATCAGCATTTTGTTCAAAGTATTGAATCGACTCGGCCATGTGACCCAATGCCGTCGCGAACACCCACTTGCTTGCAGACTTCTTGATCAGACCAAGGACGGGAATCACACGATTAATCACCTCGCGTAGCCTGAGCGCGAAACGACCAGGATTCGCCTGAGCCACCTCGGAGAGGCAGTTGATCACATAGTAGTGGGGCTCCACACCAGGCTTGAACTTCTCAAGCAGCGAATCAATCACGGCATCGGGATACTTCTGAGAGAGTGATGCGAGAATCTGGCATGAAGGAGTCTGCCAGTCATTCTTGGCCTCACTAGTGGCGGTCATCTCGTAGGCGGCAAAGCGGATGATGTCGTGGGCAACCTCTGAGCTGATAGTGTCACGCGCTGTCTCGAGCACACGCAACAGGATCTGGAGCAGCTGGCATCTGTGAGTGTAATCAATCCTGTCACTGCGCTTGGAAATGTAAGCTGCAATGCCCGTGACGACAAGTTCCGGTCTCTGGTGGCTGAGCTCTATAAGGGAACGCGAGATAGTGCCCTGCACAGCCGCAGCCTTGTCGTTGGCATGCTCAATAAGGGAGTACACGATGAGGTCCACTTCGCCTCCAGTTTTGCGCATATCAACGACCTTCTTCTCTTCCTTCGACATGGTGCCAGAGAGCTAGAGGGAGATCGTATCCAGTGTTCAGGTCATGAAGCATCGGGCAGTATGAGTTTTAGTCCCGTGCAAACGAACCAAGCGTACAAAACACACATTGCAATGCGATTTTCCAAGTATCTCTCACCCAAACCTTAGAAAAGGAAGAAATGGGGACCAAATTGGGGCACTTTCGGGGAAATAGTAATATCAGGATATGTAGGATGATATTGCTTACTCGTAATTCCTCTTGGACGCCTAGAACATTGTCTACTACCCCGCATTTTAATTGCAAAACAGTCTATCTCGGGCATGGATTTTGAGCCTCGACGGAGATTTCATCCATACGGCGCTGGACGCAGCACTTCGAGAGGAGTGGTTCGGGTGCTTAGGTACCGGCTCTCTTCGCTTCGAATAGACCGATACGCAGCTAGCTTAAGTGCGACTTGATGAACTATCCACCTGCTGACACTGGTGATCAAATACCAAGATCTAGGTTCTATTCGTATACAAAGCATCAACCCGAACTTCGCCGAAGAAAAGGGGGCCACGAGAGGTGCCGCTGGACTAGAATACGAGGGGACTTGGTTGCCTTGGGAGCTATCACCAGTGAAAGAATAGCTCCACGGTTGAGCAGAACAAGCAAAATACAGGCTAGCACGCATAACGCAGAGGTGAAACGGAACTGAGATGAAGATGTTATAAGGAAGGTTGATTGGGTGTCGACCAGCTTTATACTCAAGCTAAAGCCGATGTGACCGTCTGTTAGTTGCCATACTTCAAGCCAAGCACATCGCCGATTCGATCGATCTGCTCCAACGCCTTCTCAAGATCCTCTCGCGTATGCGCAGCTGAAATACAGAATCGCGCGCGGGAGAGCAGCAATGGAGTGGCTGGGAAACCGACGACGACCACAGCAATACCATGGGCGAGAGCCTCCAGCGAGAATGCCTTGATACGTGACGGGACGTAAAGCATCAGAGGGACAATAGGAGAGCCCTGATGACCCAAGACGTGGAAGCCGCGCTCCTTGAGCTGCTCGCGGAAGAAGTTCGCATTATCGTAGATGGCCTTAAGCTTCTTCTGGCCGAGGTCGGTACCATCCTCACCCAAAATGATCTTGAACGCCTCGATGATCTGGCGACAAGCTGGGGGCGAAATGGATGCAGAATAGAGAGAGCCGGCGCAGGCGCGCTTGAGGTGGTCAATAACCTGCTTCGATGCGCAGATGTAACCACCGACAGCACCGAAGGACTTGGTGAACGTACCCATGAGAATATCAACATCGGCAGGGTCGACACCAAAGTGATCGCAAACACCACGACCGCGTGGACCAACGGCACCGATAGAGTGAGCCTCATCGACGTACAAATAGCACTTGTACTTCTTCTTCAAAGCCACGATCTCAGGTAAGGGGCAGAACTCACCCTCCATGGAGTAGATACCCTCGACAACGATCAGGATCTTCTTCCAGGGGCGGCGAGTGCGGGGTTGACCCTCGATAATAGACTTACGGATAAGACGCTCTAGATCCTTCATATCATTGTGCTTGAAGACAGCAATCTTAGCACCTGAGTTACGTGCACCGGTAACGATGGAGGCGTGATTGTTCGCATCGGAGATGATCAAGGAACCAGGACCAACGAGTGCAGGAAGACCAGTAGCGTTGGTACCGAAACCCATGCCGAAGATCATAGAAGCCTCCTTGCCAACGTAGCGAGCGACGAGCTCCTCCAATTCTTCGTGGAGACGAGTAGTACCGAGCTCAGGACGAGCAGAGCATGTTGAAACCGAGTATTGCTCAAGGGACTCCAGAACAGCGTCACGGGTGGGAGAGTCAGCATCACCGAAACCTAGGTAGTTGTAGGAGCCAAGGTTCAATGCACGCACAACGCGACCAGTCTCACGCAACTTGCTGGTGTAGCTGTTGAAGGGACCATTGACGCGCTCACGCTCGATGATATCAATGTAAGCAGAAGGTGCACTGCAGATGGGGCGGTTCCAGCAGTCATGGATACGACCATAAGCACGTCGAGTGTAGAAGTCCTCAAAATCGTTCACAATGGGAGCGTAACCGGCCGGCGGCTTTGCGCGCTTCACACACAAATGGCTGAAGAAGTCACGGATGCGACCCATGAGCAGAAGCAGACCCCATCCGAAGTACACCTGGATGGCAGTCAGGAGTGGAATAACGGGCTCATGGTAGTCCTCGTTAATCTTGCCCCGAGAATAGGCTACTTTCGTCTCGCTTTGGTGCGGCTTCGCAGCCTCCTTGCGCTTCGATGCGGCGGGCATGGTGTCTCACAGTCCAAAGCCCGTCCTGTCGGTGGGTGCAAGTGGGATAATTGTGAAGTTGCGTGTGAGTGCAAGTGGAAGAATATGAGTGGAAAGTGTGGTTCATGTGCGTACTAATCGCTAAACACCTGAGCTCGCCGCGCCACATGAGTGCATGCATGCGAATCGACGGCTCGGCAATGGGCAGAAACAAGTCTCGCCGCTGTCCACATGAAAAACCGTATTTTGCGTTAGGGAGCGGATGTGTTCCGACAAATTAATCGGTTTTACCCACATAACATACCACATTATACTCATAACTCCAGTTCTTCACTCGAAATATTCCCTGGGCATCCCGTGTTTCAACACCAAACGGACGTTTTTTGACGGCTCGATTTTTCCTCGACACCTGCCAAATTCAAAAAACCGAGCCAGCGCCGTGACTGCTTTCGCGCTCTGCTGCGCAAGCAAGCAGCAACCGCAAGGCCTGTGCATGGGCGCAAACGCATCTGCAGTGCGCCTACGAGCGGTATCCCTCAGGGAGAGGAATGCGTCCAGCCTTTGAGTTGTGTATATCAGCCGAGAAGAAGCGAGGTTCGCTAATGTATGGAAATGCGTTGCTCGTCGGACTATCTGAGAGAGGAAGCCATAGAAACAACATATGCTGAGCTTACACCGCGTAGTCAGCGCATATTCTGCCAGAATCGCGTATGAAAAAGCGTCCATTGCTTATACAGATGCAAAATCATCTACGGAAATCTATGATGACGAAGAGCTTGGGAGAGTCACAGACGACCGGCGGAGAGGACAGCCCTGGAGCTTTTGGCGGCCTAATGCGTCTCATCTCCCGGAGACGAACATGAACATATCCCAAGCTCTGCGCATTCCCTGTGGGATCTTGCTAAGTGGATCTGGAAGTCTTAAGCATCTATGATTCGTCAGTAAAGCACAAGTCAATCCTGCAGTCTTAGCCCAACCAGACTAAAGTTACGGTATGCCCTTTGCTTGACACAGGCTATAGAAGGAGATTCCTTGAGGAGATACGTGGTATCCCCCTGTGATCTACAGTGATGGCTCGGAAATGTGAAACTAGACTTTACCAAGGCAGGTTCAACTTTCATCTGCTGTAGCGAACTCGCATGCGGTCTGCCCTAAAAGTCAATCCAAAATGCTCTATATGCTCTAAAAGCATCATCTCAGCGCTATTTAGTGCTTTGTCAATCGCGACGGAATTGCAAAGTGTCATGTGTCCCAGCCCCGACCAGCAACCTTAAAGGGCTTCCTTTCGGCTCATCCCTAGTGTGCTTTTCCCACAAAGTATAAGCTGGTTTTCGTTTGTCAATGCGTTACGCACGCTGCTTGCGTGAAAGAGGCGCATCCAAATCCAGAAAGCACACAAATGACCTAAAACAGCTGGCCGGGCACGCTGCCAGAAATTGCTCCAGTCGCTGATTCCACTTGTTCCAAATGCGACGCAGTACCTGGTTCTGCAAAAATTTCCGGGCCTGCTGCAAGCATCGCGCGAGGTATAGCCCATTTGTGCCCGGGTATAGACGCCGTCAATGTCGGGCTACCGCTCTGTGGTACTGCTTGGGTGGTCGCGCAAGAAACAACCCCACTCGTCTACTCGATCTCTAGTCGAGAGAAGCACGTTTGTGGACTTTTATATATATCCTGCGGCATACACATTATTTTAAAGTATGAATGTATGTAGTACACTATGTTTTGGTTATTCCAGGTGAGTCACATTCATACGCCTGCTGGATGTGCAACAGGCCGCATCGGAGGAAAGTAGATCAATCCTCTGGCCGTTACTTTTCCGACGATTGCATATCTCGCTACTCGACTGGGTTTTGCACCAGAAAAATATATCTTTCACTAGGAGGTACCGCAAATCCATCATTCGTTGCAGTCACTTTGTCAAGCATCTCCATAATCCCTCGGAGTAAGGGGTAAGAACGCGCCGCTACTCAACGATGGAGTTCAGTGACGCCTTCTGGTTGCGTCTGCGATCCCAGGGGATCGCACCCATCCCAGGATACACACCTCCGATTTACACCTTTAGCGAGGAGTTGTTCTATGAGCCGGAACTGCCAGACGACCTCGCGGGTAGCCCGAAAAAACACGGAAACACTGATCATCAAGAATTTGAGAATGCGTTGGAAGATAACTTCGACGAGGAGGAGGGCGAATTCGCAGCACTCAAGTCGCAAATCAAGAGCGATGACTGGAGTGGGCAGCTCAAGAGCCTGCGAAACCAACTGGCCCTCGAGCGGTCCGAGCTCCTCAAGAAGCTGGCTGAGCTCCATGCTCAACAAATGCGACAGTACACTCAAGATTTGATGCTTGCCAGGCGGCAAAAGCAGATGCCAGGTTCGGCAACAGTGGCAATGACATTAAATTCAGGTCTGACTGGCAGTGCACCCGTGCGCCCTCTGAGACCTCCAACCTTTGATCGTCAACGGATTGAGCAGTTCATGTTCCTCTCGGGCTCGATGCTGAGCAACTACGACTCGATACAACGCGACATTGCGCTGACGGGTGCAAATCGCCTGAGTACTGCTGAGCGTGTGCCGTTTCTTCAAGCTTCACCGCCGGCCGGATTGGCTCAGACGCAATCGCTGCATGTAACTGCCCGTAAAAGTATATCCGAACGAGAGAAGCGAGAGAAGCTGCGCATCACGCATGCAAAGCAACTTTCCCGTAAGGCTGGACAGACCCAGGACACCTTGCACTCCCCAACAGCCACCCATCTCGACTCACTGCAGCAGGAACAGCAGCCCGATCTTTCGGCAAGTCAAACTGTATACCAAGCAAGCAAGCCTGTGAATGAATGGGGACCTTCACTCAACATTAAGTCGACGAAGAGCTTCATCGAGCAGTATTTCACTGATCTGAACCTTCGATATTGTAACATTGCCCATATTGATCATGGAATCAGTGGATTCACGCGACTTCAGCAGCTGGATATTTCCCACAACCAGCTTACACACCTTGACCTCTCGATCCTACCCGCCTCGCTTCAGGTCCTTAAGGTCCATCACAACGCAATTCGAGACAGTCCCGTAGATTATGACGCAGATACGGAGCCAAACTCCTTTGACGCACTGGACTGGAGTGGTGTTACTAACCTCATTAAGACATCTCGACGTCAAGATCCCGAGCAAGAGCGACCAACACAATCCCGAGCACCCATTGCATTCCTCTCTATCGGATATAATCAGCTACGGTCGCTCAAGTCATTCTTGCCGCTTGCTGAGACGCTGATGTACTTGGATGTGTCTTACAACCGTTTAGAAGACGTGGATGAGTGCTTGATGTGCCTTAAAGCTTTCAAGCGGCTACGATACCTCTATATCTCTGGCAACCCTGTTTGCACCGATAAGCTATTTGTTGCCCGCCTGCGAGATGCATTGGATCCAAATTGCTCTATTCTTGCGCAGCCAGCACCGCGTTCACCGCAACAAAGCTTCGGTGACAGCGGCTTGCCATCTGTGGAGGCAAAATCATTGGCAGAGATGGACACCAATCCACTTGCCAAGTACGATTCGCTACCAGACCTTGATGTCGACGTGGAGAGCCTCGATGATGGAAGTATATCGGTCGGAACGGGCAAGACCGGTCAGGTTTTATCGCAGTCTTTAGCTGCCATTCAGCACGCTGAGAGCCAGAATGGTGAATCCCTCCAGACTAGTGGTAACAAATTTTCTAGATCGAGCAATCCTAACCGACTGAGTAATGCTATGAACGCGAATTCAGGCGCGAGTGTGTCATCGAGTTCGTTTAGGACGCCACAGAAGAAGAGGTGAAGTGTCGGTACCTCAGAATGCATGCTTGCTTATCTTAATAATACACGAATATTTACAGTGCAACTGTATTGTTTTGAGTTGGACCGATGCGATCCATAGGGATTTTAATCACTGAGCGTCACCATCACCGGCACCATCACCTGCACCATCACCGGCACCTTCACCGGCACCATCACCAGCACCATCACCGGCAGGCGCATTCTCGCCACCGGCATCACCCTGGCCCGCATTGTCTCCCTGCTGTGGTGCGGGGTTTTGCTCCCCAATCAGCGGCGGTGGCTCTTCTGGCTCCACTGACGCAATATTCTCGCTGAGCGGACCAGGTTCAACATGCTGACCCCACCTAGCAGAGACATGAGACTTCTCGGCTTCCCGCTTCGCCCTGTAGTGTCGAGTGTACAAGGACTCAACGTTCTCACCCTTGGGTGCGTCAGGACTCTCCGGAATAATTCTTGTTGCAGGCTTGTTCTTCTTGCCGTTATCAGCAGTGTCAGTAGATAAGCCTGGGGTACCAGTACCACCACCGTATCCGCCACTGCCAACGCCTCCGATGTCGTGCATGTCGCTACCTGAACCGGCCTTAGCTGCAGCCTCTGCGGCGTGGATAACAAGATCATCCACCTCAGGCTTGCCGGGCGGCCGCGATGTGCCTGTGTAATCGAGCTCCTGCATCATGTGCAAGGCATCTCGATAGTAGTCACCGTAGTATCCTGAGTAATATTCAGAATAGTGGGCCGCGAAGTACTGCATGCGGTGTTGTGAAATCTGGAGATGGTTGCAATCCGAACAATGCGCTCGGAAATGATTGCATAGGAAGCACAGATATGTAAAGTGGTATGTGACTGAAACTCCTCGTGCCACGGAGGGAACCAGAGCATGAGTAATGGAACGAGTGAGCTTGGATGTCAACTGAATGGGTAGTGAGCGACCAATCAGATCACCCAAACCATCCGAGATTTGGTTTGTGAGCGTCTGTGATAACACTCGAACGAGTTTCTCCCGAATAAGAGGTGTTGCGTAGTCATAGATCTTACCAGCCAGTGTGCCGGCAACCATGTTAGGCACAGAGGTTGAAAGCAGATCAACGAGATGCGTCGCCACGAAATCAGAGATTAAGTGCGTAACGTTACGAGGTACGACCCGCATGGTATATATAACGACCAAGTCGACCAGCGGTCCGTTCATTGCATGGCCCATATTGGCCGCGACCTGATAGGCCACATCAGACAGAACGAGGTCAGAGATTTGGTCAACAAAGGTACCGATAAAAATATCGAGAACCGGCTGGATAACAGCATCGACATCGCCTGACGCCGTTTCCAGGAACACTGCACGTTGTGAGTCGATATGATTCTGGCAGGCTCTCCGCCTTCGATCGAGTTCCGCCAAAAGAGCTCTCCGACGGCGCTCAACAACCTCCTCCGTAGTATGGGCATCGATCGGAAGCACGCTTGAACTGTGATCCGAAGACGCTCGATGGGGTTGTTCACCATTGATAAAGTGTTCGCCATTCGTAACCTCGGTGAGCTGCGTTTCAGGCTTCGCGAGCGAAGGATGTGAGATTGGAACTGCAGCGGGTGTCCACAGACGAACAGGCAGTCCTCTGATCACTTGGATCGGAGCAGAAATAAGAGGCTGGGCTGAGACCTTTCGTCGCGCAACTGCCCGCTCATCTAGTGCAGCTGTAGCATCATGCCGACTGCGCTTTCCTCCTACCAGCACTCTCGGGACATTACCTGTCTCCACTACATGTCCTCGGCTGTTGGTGAGTGTGACACCCTCTGTCTCCTCGGGTGACCTGATAACAATTGCACATGAGGCCAAATCACTCTGTGTCAGTTCGAACTTCTCTTGGACAGCGCATTGCTTCACCTTTGAGACGAACTGAGTCTTCGCGTTGGCAACATTTCGTTCCGACGGATAGTGTTTCGAAATGAAGATCAATGGGAATACGTTCGGCTCGGGATGCATGGTGATCCAATTTTGCTTCATCTCCATCGACTCTCGAGAAGAATCTGATGCGGCGAGTCCATCTTCTGTGCGTTCGTACTGCTCCTCGTGCCGCTCCGCTGCGAGCTCATCGAAGTCTCGATTGAATTGAATGCTTGTGCTGGACTCCGCGAAAACTTGACTGAGCCATCTGTGCTGGGGCTGTGGTGCAACAAGCGTGACTGTCTCATCAGTGGCCGCTGTAATGAGCGCCGCCACAGCAGGATCTGACGCCGCATCAAGACACCGTTGCGGATAGACTGTAGATGAGGGCGCTAGGCGGTACTCCCTTCCATTTGCGCAGTCCAATCTCACTAGACCGAGGAGATGCTCTGCTTCAGCCTTGTCCCATACGTCTTCTAGACGGTACCTACTCCCATCCACAGCTCGCACATATAGCGGCTGGTTGAACGTCAGCGTGAGATAGACCAAATCAAAGAGGTCCTAGAGAGGCGATGATCCGAGCAATGTTGGGAGATGGATTTCATGAGACATCTGTAGGGGGCATTCACTCAAGACGGTGTGAAGAAGTTAAAGAATCGTTGTGGCAAGAAACTTCAGGAGTGGCAATGAGCGTGACGTTCTTGAACACCACGCAGCACATATGCTGGCACGGCACGCCAGAGCGAGCCACTCCGAAACAAAAACCATAACGAAGATACTTACCTGTCTCGGCTGATAGGTGATGGGATCGTAGGAAAACCGCGAGACGGTGCGGACATCAGCCACCACGTCTAGCAGTTTGGGTGGCGCAGCCTCGCTCCAAGGCACACAAACAGCCCAGAGAAGGAGCAGGTGTGTGAGAATTTGTAAAATCCTCATTCGCCGCACTTCTATGCGCCTGGGACGGTTACCGTGGAAGCAGCGCCCAAGTGGTTGCACAGGTCGTACGAACGAGTACCCGGAAACGGGGTCAATTTTACAAATCTACCCTCGGAATCCCGTTAATTTCCTTTCGAACAACAGTGGATTTCGAGGAAAAATTTTTCCATTGCAGCCTCTAGCACCCGTATTCCTGCACCCCTGAGTGTGGGAGACGAGAAATGGCCATGCAGAGCGAGCCGCCCGCGCAGATAATTGTTCTCCAACTTACGGAACGTGCGCAGTCGGCTTTCTCCGTGCGACAGACCAGGTCGGAGACAACACGAGAGTACGCGACACGCGGTCTCTCTGGGCTAGCAAAATTTGAAAAGCGGTATTTCTAGGTAAGCCCAGGACGACCCAAGCGTTTATTTCTCGCGTCCTGACCGGGCCGGTGAAGTTTGATCTACCTTGGACCCACGAAACGAATCCCGATTGAGTCGAGCACAGTTGGTACGATCGATCTGGAGGGTGGTGCAACGCGAGACCACAACCCAGCACGGCAGTATTGATCCTCGGGCCGTACAAACCCTGATCCTTGATCCGCCGCACGAATCTGTCTTGTGCATCCACTCGAACCAGACCCATCCGAGTGCGATCTGCGGACCCGCATTTGGATCTCAGACCTGGCTCGTGACAAGCAGCGCATGGGAACTGGTGAAGTGGTCCAGTGCACACGCCCTGGCCTAGGACTGACAATGGTGTGGCGGCGGCTCTGGGGCAGCCTTGCCCTGGTTTTATTCATGTGCATGGTCAGGCTACACTTCACAGTTGGGTCTAGGTACAATTTGACCAACGAGCCCGTGCGCGATCCGCCGTTTGTCATGGAGTGTCCCGAGTCGCTTTACGACATTGACCAGGATGAGGCATATAACTTTGTGTCATCACTTGATGCCCCTGCGCCAGTGCTTCAAGCTAAATACCCCAAGTCACGACGGAAGGTGCTTCGGGACCGAGTTCAGAGCGTGTTCAACGAGGCGTACACGGCGTATCTCAACTGGGCCTTTCCCCAGGATGAGCTGAGGCCTCTAACCTTGGGTGGCAAGCGCGCGTTTCCCATCCTCGGCGTACCTCGCCCTGCTGACCAGGTCTTCTCAAAGTACTATGGGTTTGCACTGACCCAGATCGACTCTCTATCTACACTCGCGCTGATGAACCAAACTGAGTTTCTTCTCGCAATTGAACGAACAACAAATTTACTGAATGCGCGCCCTTGGGGGCATCTGGATATACTAGTTAATGTTTTTGAAGCCAATATCCGACTTGTAGGTGGTTTACTCTCTGCCCATGCGCTTGCGTCGTCTGAAAGCATCATGGGCAAGGAACTTTATTTCAACTACACTCTCGCTGCTCAAGAAGCACTAACTGCACTCCGTGAAGCAGACCCTGAATATGCCGATTCACTTCCCCAATCACAGCTGCTTGCATATATCGATAAGATGGTACTGGAAGCAGCGCAAGAAGAGAGTAGGCGTCATGGCGACAACATTCCACGCTACCGAGGCCAACTTCTTTTCTTCGCTGAGAGTCTTGCTCGCAGGCTGGTGTCAAGCTTTGAACGTGTGCCTGAATGTGATCCTTCGTCCACACGATACGAAAACTTCATCGCAGACATAAGCGACAGTTTGAAGAAATTGAAGAGCCGGCCGTCTACTATCAAGAAGGATGCACCTATCGTCCTCCCCGTGTGGTTGCGCAAGGACTCGCCTGTCCTGCAGAGAGCGGATCCCGCAACCCCTTTGTCACCCAAGGATGTCGTCGAGCGCGTCTGTGCCTTGCGTTTCAATGCATCCCTGCCAACTGGTCGAGCTCGTCTCAAGGCTCTGAATCGGTTCGAGCCTCGCCTTGACAACGACCATAACTGCATTGCAGCCGCCGGGACACTCCTGCTTGAATTTGGGTACTTATCGACGTTACTGCGCGACAAGGTTTTCTTCGAAGCTGCGGATAGTGCGCTTTCGGCATTGCGTCGAGAGCTCACTAGCCATAATCTCCTGGGTACATCATTCGTGCTCAAGACCAATACGGCCATTTTACACAATGCGGCACTAGTTATTCTTGCGTGCCAGGACGATTTTCTCAGCCCATCGCCAGGTCGTTTATCCGCCGCGTGCATTGAAGCATTAGAGAAACGAGCCGCAGCACAAAAGGAGGCCGATAACAGGTCAAGCAGATCTCCTCAGCGCCGCCGGCTTGGAAACGTTACACTAAATGGATTTGGTGGGCAACCTCACGTGTATGAGCTGAGTTCACCTGATGATGGCACACGTATTCAATGGCAAGATCGTTTCGGTGGAGTTGGAGCTGGTTCAGATTCATACTACGAATACCTCTTGAAAGGATCGTTCTTTTTCGGCAACTCCAAGTATTTGGAAGACTTCAAACTTCTCTACCAAGCAGTCTTACAGCACATGTATAAGGCGCCCTGGTACCGAAAGGTCCACATGGAACAACCTTGGCAGTCACGAGATGAAAATACTGCTGACATTCTCGCAGCATTCTGGCCTGGCCTCCAAACGCTCATCGGTGATTTAGAAAGGGCCAAAGAATCGGTTGATGCATTCTTCAGGACTTGGTTGACGTATGGATCGACTCCAGAGCGGTTTGTGACGTCGAATCTGCAAGCATCTGAGGCTTATCCTTACTACCCACTACGTCCGGAATTGGTAGAATCCATCTATCTAATGTACCGAGCCACGCGGCATCCTCGATACCTTGCTATGGGTGAGCATATTCTTAGAGATCTGATCCGGATTACCCGTACTGTCGTGGAATACTCTACAGACCCTGGCTCCGTCGCAACCGACCCCAACTATACAGTGGCGGATTCCCATAAGGCTTCACGCAGATGGCGGCTTGTGCCAGCTAACATCGGGTGTGGTAGGTTCCCTCCTAAGCGTATCTCGGATGTAGACGTCGACGTAAATCCGAGCGACAAGGAGGCGCCACCACATATCACTACGACTGGTGTGCCTTATTCGGCCTTGAAACGAGCGGCTCAGCTTGTCAGAGAAGATAATATGCCATCGTTCTTCCTCGCGGAAACCCTCAAGTACCTGTACTTGCTATTTGATGAAGAGAATCCTCTACATACCCCTCCCGATGGCCACCACGAATGGATCTTTACAACTGAGGCACATCCTCTCCCTCTTACAATTGCCTCGCAAAACATGTTTGGCGACATGAGTATGTATTCCACATATGACGCCGCGCCAACTCATGAGTACGATACGTTGAAACTCTTCCGACAGGGGCTTGTCCCTGGAACCTCAACGTCTAGCTCATACGCTCGTGCCAAAGTTGCTGCGCTTGGCCTCATTGACTCCATGAATCGCGGCCCTCAAGCAGTGGAAACAACACGACACACTTCCCCGCCAAACTACTCTTCCGCTCCGCTTCAAGATGGTGTGTGCCCGGTTAGCACTTGGAAAGCGGTGCTTCCGCCCTTAAGTCAGAGCCTATTGGATGTATGGAGCGCGGAGAATGGATATATTCGAACTGCGACTGCAAAGCGCGTCGAGCTTGCAAAAACACGCAACGTTGCCCTGCGCAGGGCAATGCAGAGTGCCAAGGAAGTGAGTGACGCCTGGGCGCTGTTGGACCCGAACGATCCAGAGGCCGCTAAGAATCGTGATAAAGCCGTGGAACGTGAGGTGGCACTAGCAGATGACCTTGAAGCTTTGGCAGCAGAGCTGCGTCGGACTAAGGCACAGTTCTACGAACTCGTAAGCAGACCGGGTGGATTTTCAGTGGCACTTAGTAACACTCAATGCAACCCTTATGTGGATGAGATGGCTGCCAAGAATACGAGCCTTTCGCGAAATCTTCTTCGTGAAGTTTGCACAACGGGCCGTATCTTTGAGAACGCGACCTTCGGTGATGCAGGCCAAGGCCTCATTGAAATCCGCCACCGAACTCGGCATAACCCGATGCTTTACAACACAGTCAATGGCACCAATTCGACGGGGCTGCGTGAAGTGCTAGTTAGACTTGACGCAAGGAACTTCCCTGAAAGCGAGCGTAGTCAAATTCTTCTTGGTTTGGAAAAGCACCCGTCGCAAATAATCCAAGAGGCTTCGCTGTTCCCGTTTCCATCCTTCCCGATCTTCCTGATGACAGTTGAGAAGCTGCAGTACGCTTACCGTAATGGTAAATTAGACGCCTTGTCATTGATCAAAGCGGTTCGTTCTGTGGCAAGGATCCTGGACGTCGACCCTGGAACTGAGCTGTCTCAGCTCACAATCCTTATCACTGCGCTAAACTTGCCCCAAAGCGTGCTAGGTGAAGCATCACCCACCGAAGAAGACCTGTCAAAACTTGCCATCGGTCATGTCAGGATTACCAAACCGATTGTTGTCGAGACGGCCTTGGTTATCGATAGTCCTGTATGTGCGGGAGTTATTGGTGCCACCACATCACCGTATGCACCTCTCCCGCCTCGACAACCAGTGACCTATCAAGAGTGGTTGAATTCTCGCAAAGACAGTCAGGGCGCGCAGACTACATTTGACTTGTACAGTCCCCCTGATCCTACGAATCGCACCGCGTCTGGGAATGAAGCTACTGATTCAGAGCATGCGCATGCCTGGTTAGCAGCGCCCTTGGTGTTTATCGACGACTATTTGTGCTCCATCCCAGAGGAGAACTCTGAAACGTTCAGAACCTTCATAGCTGCATCAAGAATTCGTGAGACAGACCCGAGTGGTTTGGAGGATGCTACCATTAGCGTGGAATTGGACGCAGCAACTGGTCAGGCGACGCCCATTCAACCATCCAGCCGAAAGCCATTCCAGGATAGAGTCGTGGTGATTCCGAGAGGAAAGTGCTTGTTTGTCGACAAAATTCGGAACGCTGCCAAGCTAGGTGCTGTTGGTATGATCATCGTGAATGATCGTCCGTTTGACCACTCCTTCGGCATGGGAACGGACCCCCTATGGAACGAGGAGGATGTAGTATCTTTCATTCTTGACCGTGTGATTCCACAGTCAGAAACGGCACATGCCGATTCTTTGAAAGAAACGTGGACAGATCGTATTCGATCAACTCTTCAGCCATCGTTGCGCCCAGATGTAGGCAATCGCTTCCCGATTCCAGCCGTAATGGTATCAAACGACGCCGGCCAGTGGTTAAAGAGCTGTGCTGTGAATGCCCAATCCGCCAGCAATGCCCACGTGCGGACTTTACAGGCCCAATCAAACTATGCTGTTTCACCAAAAGCGGATGGTGTCATGGACGTCGCCATCGCGGCTGTCTCGTACCATGTCCCTGAGTTGCAAGTGGCATGTCATCTAACCCACAAATCGAAGCTAACCCAATTCTATCAGCTGCCAGTACGGCCGATTGCAGATGGAAATCGCCCGACCCTCAGCGCCGCTCCAGAAATGCGCATCCACATCGTCGACTCGGTGGCTCGGATCACCCCTGATACCCCGAAGGAGAGCGACGCAGTTGCCAGTGATGTCTGTAACTGGGACCTTCTCAACATCATTGGAGGGGAGGTTTGGATCATGGATATGAGCTTGGCCATCACAATGCATAACGATCACGTCAGTGCGATTGTTCGAAACCATGACGAGCTTCAGTTAAAGGTGCTGCCGAAATACTCACCTGAATGGTAAAAGTTACAAGCAAGCGTTAGTGATTGTGTATGGGAACCGCAAGGGTAATGTTATGTCACTCTCATATTGTCACCAAAATACAAAAATTCTGTTTTTTGCTTTTGCTCAAGTAAACTAGCTCGCCCACTATCAGTTAGAGTGACGGAAGTGTTGACACGCAGTTACATCGCGGAAGTCCTTTTTGCTCTTACATTTTTCTGCACGCTGTGACTGACGGGTGAAACTCTTCATCATCTAAGGGTGAACGATCTTAGGTGTGGCGTGAGCGGGTGAACGGGTTGGTTCAGGGGGGTTTGGGGCAAGAAGATTAGCAACAATGAATGATATATATGCTAATTCAAGAAGCAGATGCAACTTCGGGGTCAGGGTGGATTTCACGGAACTGCGGGATAATCCTGTGGCAGGGAAAACACTGTGTGCAAAGGTACATATCGGACTACAAGAAACAAATCTGTTATGAGCTTGATAAAGCACGAGAAGAGTTCTCAATAACTAAAGGGTCTCTCCGACCAGATCAAGAGTATTACTCATCTCGGACATCCTCTGGATTGATGATCACCTCACCAGTGCCGACCTCACCGATGATGCTATTCATGACTTCTTCCTTCTCACGATCGTCGCGAGCGCAGAAGACTTGGTAGAATTCATCGTAATCAATCTCACCGTTCTGGTCAACATCGACTTCTGCAATCAGCTCCTTAACCTCATCGTCTGAAAGCTTGAGTGCAAGGCGTAGCTCGGACACAGAGAGCTTACCATCGTTGTTCAAGTCCATACTTCGGAATGATTCATACAAGCGTTCCTCCTTTGCAGCATAGCGGCGTGCGGTGGTAGCCAAGAGCAGTTCCTTCCATGAGATAGTACCGTCGCCGTCCATATCCGAAGAGGCGATAATCTGACGGATGGTGTCCTCATCGACGTGCTTCTTGTCAGCCTCAGCAAGGGCCTGCTTGAACTCCTCTACCGTCAAGACACCGTCACCGTTCTTGTCGATGTAACGGAAGGTCTTGGCAAGTGCATCGTACTCCTCCTTGGTCATAGAGAGCTGAGTAAGGTGGCAAAGCATTGCGTTTGCGAAGCGGGTCTTCTTGACGAAGGAAGTAAGCTTCTGAAGCACCATACCGGGGAGAGGATGAAGTGGGACGTTAACACCCTGCATCCATGGGTGTTCAAGACACTCCTTAGAAGAAAGACGTGCGAGAGGATCGCGAGTCAAAAGCTTGCGCATGAGGTCCTTGGCAGCAGGCGAGCAGCTGATGCTCTCAGGGAACCATGCACCATAGCCCTTGCGGGTGGTTGCATCGAAGCCACGGCGGATCTTGGCGAAGATGACCTGCTCAGAGTCACCGTGGAAGGGAGGAAAACCGAAGAGCATGACGAACATGATGACACCCAACGACCACATGTCGCAGGCAGTGGTGTAGCACTGGTCAAGCACCTCGGGTGCGATGTAGTAAGGAGTACCACGCATGTATCGAAGGTACTCGCGGCGACGCAACCGACGGCTCATGCCGAAATCGATGATCTTGAGTGCTGCATCATCATCCTTGGTGACGAAAAGGAAGTTATCAGGTTTCAAATCGCAGTGAGCAATGTTGCGCTGGTGGAGGCAATCAATACCCAAGCAGATTTGACGGAGCACCTCCTGTGCCTCCTTCTCGGAGTACTGACGCTTGGCCTTGATGCGGTCGAAGAGCTCACCACCCTCGCAGAGTTCCATGACCAAGTGAACGTCATCATCATCCTCGTAGACGTCATACAACTTGATAATGTTGGGGTGATCGATCGAACGCATGATGCTGATTTCAGTTCGCATGCACTCGGCCTGGAAGGCAAACTCATTGGCCTTGAAACGGGTCTTATTGATGGTCTTGATGGCGACCTTCTGGCCAGTCTCCTTGTTGATCGCCTCGCATGCCGAACCGTACTGACCCGCGCCAAGCACGCGCTGGCACTCGTACTTCTCCTCAAGTCGAGGAGTAATGAAGTCCAGGATGCGGCGCTTCCCGCTCTTGGGGGTGGTTGTCTTGGCCTGGGCCTGTTGTGCAGCGGTCGCAGTCTCGCTTGACATCTTGAGAACTCACGCTCGGTGTGTCCAACCTGGGTGAAACTACCTATTCAGCGTGTAGAACAAGGGATGAAACCGGAACGAGAGGCCGATGAGACAAGATATACAGTCGATTTGTGACATTTTTGAGTGACTTGCGTGGCGTGCTACGAGTTGAATCCGCTTGAAACCCGCACTCACACGCCTAAACTATGTAATCCATGCATTTGCACAAGTCCCCAGAACCCTCATCCCGAAATAAAAGCCCCCAAACACCTACATATCTCGCTTCCGTTTTTTTGTGTGAGTTGGTGAGTGGGGCGTATTCCGTCACCCCCGGTGTGGGTCATCAGTCATTCCCGTTTCCGGTTTCGAACTGTCGAGTGAGCCCCAGGCTCGCACCCAACTCGCAGCATGCTGCGGGTGGCGGTCGATTGGACCGTCGGCCGACTCGCAACATGATGCGAGTTGGCGCCCCCCAGTCTGGAACTCGTTTGGAACTTTTTTGGAACCCGGTTCCAAATTCGAACCGGGCCGGCCCCGCCGAGCCTACCTTTTATCGAGCCACAAAAGGTAGGCTGAAGGGGCAAGAGAGGTGTGAAGAGGGTGAAAATGGGCAAGTTTAAAGCCGTGTTTGACGCCACTGCGGACGTGATAGACACGTGTAAATGTATGCATTGCATGCAGACACTGTCCAGGTTTTAGCTCATACCACTTCTATTCACCAGCACTCGCGCGTGCTTGACCTAATCGCGTGCAGAGTGAGAAAGTCACGAATGGAGAGATTTGATGCCAGTTGGGACCGCTTTGCACGAACTGTAAGGGTGTATAGTGGACGTGCCGATCCGAGTGTGTGCGTGAGAGAGATCCTCCATGTCGTGGCTTTCGCTTTGCGTGGTCGTTGAGTGTGCTTGACCACGTTTCGCCTTGCATCGCGAGCCTTTCCCACTCCCTGTGAAGGACCCAAACTCACTCACCCTGGTATATTTCGCGTTGTTTCCCCCACTTGCGATTACTTGCACGCTTTTTAGTCTGATCGACCAGGCATGGCGCGAGCGCTTTTGTTGCTAGCGTTGATGGTTGTGGGCTGTGTGCTCCTCGCACACGCCGAACAGACGCAGTTCGAGACCCAGGTGGACGTGGAGTCGCCCGCTAGCAAGATGCAGGACTTCCTGAACGAGATGCAGGACATGGTCCTGGCTGACCCTATTGCGGAGCAACTCGACGAGGCCGACAAGAAGCAGCGCGAGCTCTTCCAGGAGCGTGCCGAGGCCTATGCTCAGGGCAATGCTGAGTGGTACGAAGGTGAAAACGCTGATCAGGCTGCATTGCTCGAGATGGACAAGAAGAAGGCCAAGGCAGCAAAGGGCAAGATTAGCTTCGCCAAGGAAGTTCAGCAGCTCGTTAAGCAGGGTCTGATCACTGCTGACGTCGCCAAGCGTATCATCGCTCTTAAGGACACCGCAGCTCTGAAGAAGAAGGCTAAGAAGAACAAGAAGAACAAGAAGGGCAAGAAGGGCAACAAGAAGGCTAAGAAGGGCAAGAAGTATGTCGCCGGCACCGGTATCAGCCGCGGTGGCGCCTCCTTCTCTGCAAAGCTTGGCCAGGGTAACTACATCCCTGACAAGAAGACCAATCACCTGCTCGATGAGAAGGGCAATCCCATCAAGTCGTTGCAGCTTGCATCGGGTGTCAACTCGCAGTGCTTCGCTTGCCAGTACTTTATTCAGCGTACTTTGGGCGCTCTCTTGGGCCCCTTCTACGCTCCTGCTAACGCTGGTCCCTACGTCTCTGCTGCCTTCACTCCTGGCACTATTGACGAGCACACCGCTGAGCCCCTCGCTCAGTGGAAGCAGTACGCTTCGACCGCAACTGCCCCTGAGGTCCTCACCACCACCGATGAGGTCAAGCAGAAGTTCGTAAAGCTCGGTCCTTTCGCTTTGCCTCACACCGCTGCGTTCACCGAGATCGATGCTGAGGCCGGTGAGATGTCTGCAATTGAGATCGAGGCGATTGCACACGAGACTCTTCCTCAGCCCGAGCCTGAGGTTGCTATGGAGCAGTACAACAAGTGGCAGCAGTTCCTCCCTGAGCACATGCGCGTTTCTCTCGTAGAGGAGGGCGCTGAAGTTGATGCTGAGGCTGAGGCTGAGGCTGAATCTGAGGGTGAGACCGAGGGTGAGACCGAGGGTGAGACCGAGGGTGAGACCGAGGGTGAGACCGAGGGTGAGACCGAGGGTGAGACCGAGGGTGAGACCGAGGGTGAGACCGAGGCCGAGAATGCATCTGAGGCTGATGCTGAGAAGAAGAAGAAGAAGAAGGCAAAGAAGAAGACTTTCAGCAAGTCTATTCGCACCTCTTACGGTCAGTTCTTCACTCGCCGCCAGCGCCACGCTGTTAAGGCCTTCTTCTCTGACCTCTGCCACCGACGCATTCCTCGCGAGTACCAGGGTGTCTGCGCCAACATCTACTCGAAGCTTGACGCCATCCTTGAAGAGCTCAGCACTGGTGACCGTGCAGATGAGGTCTGCATTCGCCACGCTATGTGCCCTAAGGGTTCATACGTCTTCAAGGCTACTCACACCGCTATGCGCCTCGATGTGTAAAAGACGAAGAGAGGACCGAGGACGGTATGCCGCAAGGTAATAGAGCGTAGTGTGGTTGGTGCCACGCTGCGCAAAAGAGTTTGTCTGAAAGGATAGCTTATCCCAATAAAACCAGCAAAAATCATTGAAAAGCCGAGGTGGCTGCATATGGAAGGCAGGCTCAGTGCCTGGCAAGCTCAGTGCATGGAGTGGAATTCTGTAATTTCACAGGATCAAGTCACTGATCAGAGCTGTAACTCGGGGTATAACTGCAGAATAAATGCCTATTGGTCACGCTGAGCCTGAGTATGCGGTGGCTGGGCGTCCGCATCGCCCACCGAGCGTCCTCAGGCGGTGACGAATTTGATTGTCGATTTGAATCCAATGAAGATCAAGCGATTCAATTCCCGAGATGAGTGAATCCAAAGGATCGAGCGGTGTGGGCGCGAAAGAGAACCATGAAAAGGCTCTCGCCCCACGTGACGAATCCTCCTCACTCGAGGACAAGCTGGGATTGCCCAGCGCAGAGGACAAATATCCATGCAAGTTAATTCTTGATCGCAACATTGCGCATCTTGAGCTGATTCGACCCCGCCTGTGGGTTACGCGCTACGACATACTGCCGTTTCTCGCTGTGTACGTGCTCCTATATGCGATCCACAGCACTGCCGAGAGCGAGACCGTGTCACTCGTAGCGCTCGTAGCGCTCCCGATCTGGCTCTTTGTCCACCTGCTCGTACTTATGTGCGAGTACTGGATCATCCGCTTCCGGATCTTCATGGCGTACCAGCGGGTGCCCATTGAGACCCTCACCCAGCTCGTGCAGGATCCCCGCAAACTCCGTGCCATCTATCAGCGGTGCAAAGCTCGCACGGATGCCGAGTATGCCCAGATGCTCAAGTCATACCAGCTCAGCCTCAGGCAGCACCTCGCGACCAAGGCCGAAATGGAGAGACGACGCAACGAGGCCAAGGATCCTCAAGAGCTTCAGCGCCAGCGCATGGCCATGAAGCTCTCAGAGGCGCTGGGTTTCAACTCTCGACCTGTTAAGCCGACCCGACCGAGGACTGCACTCCGTTACAGCGATGACGTGTCGGGTACTGATGATGGCTCGGCTAAGCCCATCTACGTTCACATTGTGCCAATCGAGCATCATGGCTCTGCGACGCTTTGCCCATTGGTGTTCAATGATGACTCGCTCTCATCTGAGTTCGTGCCACCTTTTATGTTCGAGTTCCACCACTTCACCTACCTGTTTAATCACTCCGTACCAACCCGTGTGCAGCAAGGTCTGGATACCAGCGTTGCTTCCGAGTCAAACGAGCAAGTCCAGGAGAGTAGTGTTCGCTCTCGTCGACCTCAGAGCTCGCAAGGCGATTCCTCGAAAGTGGAGGTGACCTCGGCGAATATCCAGAACTACTACGACTTCACAGCACCAGCCTGCTTCACTCCGCTTCTCTATCCGGATCGCTTGCTGCTGACGGAGTATGCCAACGCTAACGGCATCACCGATGAGGAGGAGGTTTCTCGCAAGCTTAAGCTCTTCGGTCCGAATGCATTCCAAATCCCTCCTCCGACCTTCTCTGAGCTCTTCGTTCAGCACGCCATGGCTCCCTTCTTCGTCTTCCAGGTGTTCTGTGTTACCCTGTGGATGCTTGACGAGTACTGGTACTACTCCTTGTTTACACTGTTCCTCCTCATTCTGTTCGAGTCCATGGTCGTCGCGCGTCGAATTTCTCAATTCAAGGACATCATTTCAATGCGACCTCCTCCAGCACCAGTGTACGTGTACCGTAACAAGAAATGGAAGATCGTGTTGAACGATGACCTCGTCCCTGGTGATATCATCTCCATCACGCGTGCTGCCGCACCGCTTGATGCCTCGGCGAAAATGCAGGGTATCGCCAATGAACTCAAGAACCAACGAATGCTCGAGGAACTGAAGGACGAGGAAGGCCAGCCTGCAGAGGCTCCTAAGACCAGCTCGGCGTCTTCATCTTCGTCCGAGGCCCAGAAGTTTGACCGAGTCTGCCCTTGCGATGTGATTTTGCTTGAAGGTACATGTGTTGTTAACGAGGCCATGCTCACGGGCGAGTCCGTGCCGCAACTGAAGGAAGGTCTTAACGAGAGTCTTCTTGATGATATTCGGGACGCTAAAGGTGCACCTAAGCTTGATATTGAGAAGGCTCACAAACGTCACATTGTTTTCGGTGGTACCAAGGTTCTGATGGTCGATCACACTGCGCGAGACGTTGGTAAGGATGATAACAAGGAAAGTGGTTCACAGGATGACATTGAAGGCAATGCTGCCTCGGCTGCTAGCGCAACAGCTGTCACTGTAAGTGGCAAGAAGTCGGTGATTCCCCCAGCACCCGATGGTGGTCTTGCCGCGTATGTCCTCCGAACTGGCTTCGGATCCTTCCAGGGTGGATTGGTCCGCACGATTCTGCTGAGCACTGAGGCGAATGCCATCGATGTCGAGGCCCTTGCATTCATTGGATGTATGATGGTCTTTGCGATCATTTCGGCATATCATGTCTTCTCTGAGGGCATTAAGGATCCCAACCGATCTCGATACAAGCTTCTCCTCAACTGCATCACGATCATTACTTCTGTTGTTCCTCCTGAAATCCCCATGGAATTGTCCTTGGCCGTGAATAACTCGATGATGGCTCTAGCAAAGCTCCGCATCTTCTGCACTGAGCCCTTCCGGATCCTAACGGCGGGTGCAGTCGATGTTTGCTGCTTCGACAAAACGGGTACTCTCACTGCCGATCAGTTCATTCTGAAGGGTGTCGGAGGACTTGGTGAAGCTACCACTGCCAGCGCAGACTCTTCTACGCTCACTAAGCTCGTGCCACCTCGCTCAACTCCTCTCGAAACCCGTATTGTCCTGGGTGGCTGCCACGAGCTCGCGCTGGTCACTGGCCCTGGAGGTGGTCTTGTTGGTGACCCAATGGAACGCGAGGTCTTCCAAAAGGCAGGTTTCGAATTCGTTTCGAGTAGTAAGGCTAAGCATGGAGGCCCTGTGGTTCATAGCCAAGAAAGCGGGTTGCGAATGTACATTCAGCACCGATTCCCATTCTCATCCGCGAAGAAGCGCATGGCTGCCATTGTTTTGGTCGATGGCAGCGCGATGAATGGCCAGCGCAAGGTTTATTCGGTGGTTAAGGGTGCGCCTGAGGTTCTCGAGCCCCGCTTCTCATCTGTCCCCAGCAACTACGCAGCGATCCACAGAACCTTTGCGTGCCAAGGCGGTCGCGTTTTGGCACTCGGTTACAGAGACATCACGTCGATCGAAGAGGCTTCTACCATTTCGCGTGACATGGCCGAGTCCAATCTTAGTTTTGCCGGCTTCTTGGTGTTGCAATCCCCTCTCAAGCCCGATAGTGCTGAAGTCATTGAGCACCTCTCCCAGAGCTCACACCGCATCGTGATGATTACCGGAGACCACGTCTTGACAGCGTGCCATGTCGCTCGCGAGCTAAAGATCGCAACGAAACCTTTGGTGATCCTGACCAAGTCCGACGAGCGCCCCGATTTGCTCGTATGGAGAGCGTTCGACCCTCGGGAGACTTTTGTCGCGAACTTCGATGCTTCAATCGATCCAGAAGCACTGCGCAAATTTGCATCGCAATACGATTTTTGCATCTCAGGCGAAGCCCTTCAACAGCTATTGGAACATTCCCCACAGGTTGTGGCTGCCGCAGCAAAGCGGTTCTCACTTCCAATCCAAGAGGTTCGGGCGACCCAGATCTCTCACGTCGTTGCAGAGCTCTATCGATACACTGCTGTGTTCGCACGTACGATGCCTGACCAGAAGGAACATATCCTGGCCTGGCTGAAAAAGCTTGGCTATGGCACGCTCATGTGCGGAGATGGAACGAACGATGTCGGCGCCTTGAAGCAAGCGGATATTGGCATTGCACTTCTCTCTAGTGATGTGGCAGCCGCCGAGGAGGAACTCAAGAAGGAACGTCAGCAAAGAGAACTAAAGTTTAAGCAGGAAATGCAGGCGATTGCAAATCTTCCTCGTGAAGAGCGAGTCAAGCGTGAGCTGGAGCGTGCCAAGGAGGCATTCAAGATGATGGATGAGGAACCCACCGTTCGTCTGGGCGATGCAAGTATCGCAGCACCGTTCACATCTAAGGACTCCTCAGTCAATGTCACGGCGTCTGTGATTCGCCTGGGCCGCTGTACGTTGGTCACAACTATCCAATTGTTCCAAATCCTTGCCATCAACTCATTAATCCTTGCATACTCGCTCTCGGTGTTGTACCTTGAGGGTGTTAAGTACAGTGATGCTCAGTTCACAATTGCATCCGCCGCCATTTCCATCTACTTCTTCGCGATGTCACAAGCCGAGCCAATCGAGCGCCTCTCTGAAGAGCGACCCCACACACGCATCTTTAGTCGGTGGATGATCCTTACCGTTGTTGGTCAGTTTGCAATTCACCTGGGCTGTTTGATGTACGCTGTCCAGCTTGCGTCACCATACTCCGTAGACCCCGAACATCGCAACCCTGAGGGGAAATTCGCTCCCAACGTGCTGAATTCAACCATCTACCTTGTGTCCACCGCTATGACTGTGGCATGCTTCCTCGCAAACTACCGTGGACGGCCGTTCATGCCCTCGCTTAAGGAGAACAACAAGCTATACAAAGCCCTTATGGCTGGCTTGCTCTACGTCGTCGTCCTAACCACCGAAATGATCCCAGAGCTGAATGAGTACCTTGAGCTTGTTCCTTGGCCCACCGCGGAGTATCGCAACACTGTTCTCATGCTGGTTCTTGGTGATGTTGCGCTTACCTATGCTTTGGGCAGGTTCTTGACCTACTACTTCAGGATCATTCCCGAGAAGCCAAGGAGCTAAGCGGCACTAGACTTGTTTATTGGAAGTCTCTCAAGCCAGCGTGTTGTATGCTTAGCACCCGCTTTATGTTCGTTGTAAATTGATTGTTATATGCTATATTTATCTCTCTCTAGTATCAGTGGCATTGCAGCCAGCGTCCGTGATTCTTCGACACAATAGACAAGTGGTATTTTTAACTCCAATTGATCCGTCATGCGCCAAATTCCATTCAGCTTAACCCATGACTGAACAGGCAGCGCGCTTATGCAGACACAAGGATTCCCATGCAGCCCCATGCCACGCCGCCCGCTTTATCGCGAGTTAGCTATCCCTCCGCCGGTACCAGTACAAGCCTTAGCCTTATCCGGCTAAATTCTCGCTCGGTGTTCACTTTTGCATATTCGCTGAAAGCCCGTATTATCGGCGGTTCATACGCAAAACAACGAGTTAGTTCCCTCTACAGGCACGAATATGTTCAAGAAGTTTGCAGAGACGCTCCCAAAGTACATTCTCCAGGGCGTATTCTTCGGAACAATTGTCCTTGGACCGTACATCTTCTACGAATATGTCACGGTTCCACGTCGTGAGCATATTTCGGAGGTAGTCACAGGCACTAAGCGACCAGAGCCTCCGACTGTGAAGCTCCCTCAGCATGCACTTCAAGTCCAGGTAAGTATATCACGGAGAAGTCAGGCACTTCTCATCTGCGTGGGCGCTCGAGGATCGGACTATCGTTTTTCCACGCTTACTGAGTTGTTCACCACGCATGATACGTAATACCCGTCACGCGTATGTTAACCATGCCCTTATAAGTCTGTGCCTGTCACAATGCTGTCCCGCTTGTAGGAACTGATGAAGAAGGTGGACCAAGAGTACCTCAAGGATCAGTCCAGCAAGCCCACGAGTCCTTCCCAATAGCGTGGCATCAGCAACCATAGTCTAAAGCTGGGGATCCTCTCAATTGTAATTATGTACCAACAAGGATAATGTACTATAGTTCTAGTTCGTTCCTCTATTCCTGTGTCATGTATATACAAACACCACATGTCAAGAAAACCTGGACCAGCACAGGAGATTTCAAGGCGTGTGTTCGCTAGATGCACACTCGTGGGCGTATTTAGTCGTCACGCCAGATAACATCCTGCTCATCCGTGCGGTAACGCTGTGTGATGGTGGCTTCCTCAAGCGGGGTAGAAATGCCGGCTCGAAACATCTCAAGACCGGCCCACGCGATCATTGCACCGTTGTCGATGCAGTAGCGGCTATCCATGGTGCAAACTTTACCTCCGCGCTCGGCTGCCATGATGCTCATCATTTCCTGCAGTCGCTCGTTGCAGCCCACACCACCGACCAATAAAACGTCCTTCTTTCCGCAATGGGCCATCGCACGTTCGGTCGTCTCAACGAGCATCGAGAAGATAGTCTCCTGAAGCGAGTAACACAGATCCTCCTTAGTGCACTCACCTCGTTCGAGCATGCCAGGAACGATGGACTCGAGTTTCGTGGACAGACCACTGAAGCATACATCCATGCCCTTTACAAGATAAGGCAGTTCGATGAACTTCTTACCCTTCTTAGCCATTTGTTCGATATTGTAACCAGGGCTGGGGTCATTGGGAAGGTTCAAGAGACGCGCAAAGCGATCGAGACAGTTACCTACAGCTATATCAATCGTTTCACCGAAAATGCGGTACTTTTGCATACTGTACGCCAGCACTTGGGTGTTACCGCCGGAGACATACAAGACGATTGGATCGAGTACCTTGGTTACGCAGCGACCCATTTCAATGTGGCCGATGCAGTGATTAACGCCAACGATGGGTTTGTTCCAGAGCTGGGCAAGGGTGCGCACTACGAGTGCTACGGTGTGAAGAGGTCCACCCATACCTGGACCCTTGGTGTAAGCCAGCGCATCGATGTCATCCGGAGTGAGCTTAGCCTCTTCCAGTGCCATCTGCGCGAGCTGTAGAATTTTGGATCGGTGATGCTCTGATGTCTCGCGTGGCAGGAAACCTGTACCAGGAGGTGTGATATAGGTGAATCTGGGGTTCGACAAGATGTCTCCGTTCTCGTTCACGATGCCGACACCGATCTTGTTCGCGGAACCTTCAAAGCCCATAACCTTCATTTTCAGGACTGTGTTTGGCTGCGCTCTGTGTGAAGCGGAATCTTTTCCTTCGAGTCTTATACCCACGCAAATGAAACAATGTGGTAACGCCAATGAGCACACACTAGGTTCTAGTCTCCAAGCCTGTGCTTCCCACCGCAATCAGGGCGCGAAGGAGCTCGTTGATGAACTTCCTATTGACGCGTTGCTCTCAAGCCGCTTTGAGTGTCACTCCGTTGCGCCACGAGCCGACGGAGGTGTAAATTGGCGCTAGACATGTGGGAAGAAGATATGGAACCGGGCAGATCGGAGCAACCATGTGAGTCTGCGTGGCGAATGTGGAGGTTATGGCTCTTCCAGAGCCGAGCGAGAAATCACACACGTTTTCTGGGATATACACAAGAGATATGTGCATAAAAACAAGCGCGTACGTATCCCCGTCCTGTAGCAAAAGTTAACATGCAATTCACTGCGAGCTAACGCTCACTCTTGTCGCGATATCGGGACGTGAACGCTGCCAGCGGGTTCTGTCGCCGGGGCGCTCTCGCAGAATGTTGCGAGCTACGCAACATGTTGCGAGTCTGGCTCGAGTTCTCGAAGTGGGTGCACATTGGTGATGCGACTGAGATATGCGTATTAAAGACATGCATCACACTTAAAAATTCTGAAAATATACTTGCATCACCTGTCTAGATCCACCCCAGTTGTGCTCATTTCAGGACATAACCGGGATAGCGCTGAAATCGAATCCTTCCATTTGAATTCCAGTCACCCTGAGTTGGACCTCTGCGCGGATTTCTGTTCTGCGTGATTTCGCACCCTTTGCGTGGGAATCCCGGCCTGTAACCTGAATACCACATTTACACACCCCTTGCCTACGTGGTGAGCGAGTCAGACAACACAGAAGTCGGAGATCAATGAGCCAGCAAGCCAAGAAGCGCGGGGGGAATAACGGACCGAAGATCGATCCAGCACTGCTCGCATGGGGTATCACGGGAGTCGGAGGTAAAACTCAGGCCAGTGGCAGTTCCTTGGGATCGGATGCATGTACAGAAGGTGCCAGTTTGACTGGTGGTAAGAAGGGCTCCAAAACAGCCGAGGTAGAAACAAGCACCTTGGACTTGGATGCGATTCTCGCATCGATTTCAAAAGGAGCGGACCAGACCAAGACCCGTGACATCCTGGCCCAGAGCGCGATCACCACTCCGGGCGATGCTGCCAAAGCGACAGAACAGGAGATCCGTCCCATTGGTGAAGCGGACTTCCGCCAAGAACTCAACCGTCTCTCGGTATCGCTCACGGACAAGGTGCGATCGGTGAGGCTTGCAGCCGTGAGTGGGATTACAAAGCTCTTGGAAGCGTATACCCGCGTCGTAGTTGACTTAGATCTAGCGAAAGATGAGGGCACCTCATCCACTGTAAGCCTTACCACCGACGTAGGAGGCAAGAGTGTTGGTGGTGATTCTGATGCGACACTTCTCAAGCAATCCGGCTTGGCCAATACGGATCGCAAGCTTTGGGCATGGGCTCCGCTCGATGATGGACAAACCCGTGCGAGCGAGTATACTATCAAAATGGGCGTGCCTCTTGTCGCCGTAGAAGGAGCAGAGATTGACGATGAAGTGGAGCGTACAATAGCACAGCGAGAAGAGGTACAGCGTGCTCGCGAGCAGGCCATCCGAGAGAAGCGCGCTTTGAATGTGAATGGTGAGTTTGAGTGTGAAGAAGATCGATTGCTACATCGCTTGGCGAGTGGAGAGAAGCTTGAATTGACAAGCTATGATGAGGACCGACTGCTGAAACGGGCACAAGCTCTGGCACTTGAGGCTGCGCGACTTAAAGAGGAAGAAGAAAAACTACAGAATGCGTATGCTAGCGTTGCTGCTGACCTCGTCCACAAGCTGACGGGCCGTAGGCACGTGCTTACTTTGAAGGATCAATCCAAACCCGACTCGGCACCAAAGGCCAATCAGCCCAGGATTAGTGTGAGTGTTCAGCCTATTCTTTCGACGGACTCGCTTATTACCTTGCAAGGCTTGGTAAAGCCTCTGCTGAAGCGACTGGTCGATCCTGTTGAAGCTGTTCGAATGAGTGCACTTCGTGCCCTTGCGATCATTCTTGCTGTGCTTCCTGCAAATGTTCCCCGATTAGCAACTAGCTGGCAAGTGTTGTGGAAAAGAACTCAGATCCTGCATTCGCACATGCAAATCGGACTCAAGCCAGAAGATGCCGGTGATGCTGATCAATTCGATGATGACGACCTCGAGGACGCTTTGGACGACAGCAATGTCTTGAGTGCCTCCTCCAAATATGAGGACAGTGATGACAGCGAAGAAGATGAAGATGATGGTGTGATTTATCTTTCCCGCGCGGCGAAGAAGAAGCTTGCAAAACAGATTGAAGGAGACTTTGTCATGGAATGGGCTGCCGCATCACAAGGGTCAAAGGCCAAGGATGCACTCCACTCGTCCATCGCGGCCTATCGACGGTCGAAAGTTTATTTGTCGCTTCCGGGAGAATCAAAGACATACGGCATTGCTACTCTCCTCCCATTTATTATTCCTGTTCTTGCAATGCGCCTTGTTGATCCCAGCGCAGAACTCGAGGTCACTGATGCAGTCAAGGAGCAAATGTACGCCAATCCGGATTTCCACGGCGAGTCTGGCCATTCAAGTTCGCTTGCTAGTTCGGATCCTGAAGAGCAACTCAAGTTGGCTCGGGCATTAGCAGCGATTCGAGAAAATTCGAGAATGAGAGGCATTACACAGTCAACTGGAGAATCCGCTCAGGAGCCGTCAGATGTAGTTAAATGTGAGCTGATCGCACTCCTAGCCATGGTGCTTCAGCGTTGCACCGCTCGCGAGTTGGAGCCATTCCTCTCTGATCTCATTTATATTGCCAACTCGTGCTTGTTAGATAGATCTTCTGTCAATATCCCTGCGCTGACGGCACAGCGCATTGTGATCCCACTGTGTCGAATCTTTCCTAAAGTGATTCGCCCTGCTGCTCCCTCCCTCTTGTTCGCGGTTATGAAAGCTTTAAACGTTTCGAATGGCCGTGGACGACTTGCTTTATTAGGTGCAATGGAGATTCTTGTTCACTGTGGTGCGTCCGACTTGATCCGAGACCTTGCAGGATTCCGAGAGCATAACGTAATTGTTATTAAAGAACTGATACATAGCACCCCGCGATTGAACTACTTCGCCATTCTGTCAGAAGACCGAGACCCTCGAGTCCGAGCTCGCCTTGTCACAGCGCTTGGCAATTGGATGACGACACTCCAAGATCGTCACGATTACGAGACGCTACTAATGCCTTATCTTTTCGGAGCTACATCCGATCCTGTCCCAGCCATTGCACAGGCTGCTGTTCGTCGCTTGATCACCCTTGGCCGAACGCATGAGAAGGACGAGTATGCTCACTTGCAAGAGGAAACGTTTTATGAGAGAGAGCTTTCTCAATTCCAGCGGAGAGCGCTTATCTCCGTACCTCTACTCCTGCCGGAGCCTTTCACAGAACGGCCTGGCCCTGGTTTACGTGCACTTGGACGAAAGTTCCTTCCACGTCTGCTTGGCGCACTAATTGATGAACTTACAGACTGGAAGCAGAGTACCAAAGGACGATCGGCTGCCTTACTCAAAACGATGCTTGTGTTGACTGAAGAGTACATTAACTCACATATTCCGAAGCTCGTGCAAGGATATTTAGGGGTGCAGGATGCCATCAATGAAGGGGTAGCTGTGGCCTTGCGGAACTGGATCTGTCAAGGCGTAAGCACAATCACCGACGAAGCAAGGCAGTCGCTTAACGCGACGGTAGTTCAGGTCGGTCGACTGTTGGCAATGGCTAGAGATACCACAGTATACAAGGAGCTATCAGACGGTATTGTAGTCTTAGTTACAAAGAACGGGCTTACACCGTACAGCGACAAAGTTTTGATGTACGGATTTGGCATTTATCCAACTGCCATGCGGATTCTCGCCACCAACTTCATCGTGGACAAATGCACCTTATCCTTACGAAACTTTGATCATGAATCAAATGTGTCCCTCCTCGAAATGGCTGACTCGTATGCAACTCAATCGTGTGAGCTTCCCGAGGAGTCCCTTCCTGTACAGCTTGTTCCCTTGCAGAGCTCAGACGAAAAGTCTAAAACTGAGCGGAGGGTATCAGCTAGGGCGCTGCAGGTCGAATGCTTGATGAAGCTTGTCCCCGCAAGCCCTGCAATTGAGCCAGCACGAGTACGTGACTCAAATTTAGTTGGAATGCAGCTACTTGGGAGATATGCAAATGCATCAGCATTATTCGCGCATCTGCTGAGGCATGCGATGGGTGAGGGCATCGTAGTTGGAACAGCTGGATTGGATGCGAACTATCGTGCTAAAGCTTGGCAAGTCATGGCGACCATGATTTCTGCACTCCCTCTTGGCACAGTTCTTATCCCAGTGTCTGCTGCCCTCACGCCTCTTCGCAGAGTCGATGACTCCGACGGAATCTTTAGTCGCCATGCTGGATTGAGTAAAGGCGCCATTCGATGCGTCTGTGCGGCTGCGTCCGTTGATTGGAAAACGGTCAGGAAGTTGGTGCAGATGAATCTAAAGGAGCGCTACCAGCACAGTGGAACATCAAGCGTTGACGGTAATGGTTGGGGCGAAGGAGGCTTCGATATCCGACTGGAGGACTTGACGGAGGCTCTAGAAAGCAAATCGTCATACTACGAAGATTCGGATTCGAAAACAGAGCCGGCAGCACACACGGTACTTATTCGGCGCTTTGAGCAGACCCCAAAACTCCTCATTTATCAACTGTGGAACTCGCTGATGGACTCGTCTGCGTGGGTCTTGGCCAATGCTACCAGCACCGACTTGGTCAATTATCACTCCCTACAATCTCACTTCAATACTTTCAACCAAACTGATGATCAGGCCACAAGTGATGGGCATGAAGCCCTTGGATCGTATGTGTACGAGATTCTCACATGGTCTGCGCGCTACGAGCAGTTGCTCGCCGTAGAACATCGTCACTCACCCGCTGTTATGCAGCACAGTGCGCGTCAGCAAGCTACGTTCAGTGCAGCGGAGACTGTTGAGTTGCATCATATGCTCCAAAAGTCCTTCGCAAATCTGTTTACATCATATGTTGCACTTATGACTGATCAATCGCAAGCATTTGCAACTTGGCAGTTCCTTGAGTCCGGAACATTTGTCAATGCACCCCAAACCGTTCTTAACGCGATTGCAGAAGGGTTTTGGCCAGAGTTCGTTCTTCGTAGGACATCCAGTCTTCTTGCAAAAGACACCATTTCAGAGAACTCGATCATGCTGTTGAGACACATGTTTTATGTCTCACTATACCTTGCCCGCACATGCGAAGGTACCCACCGAGCTCAGCACATGCAGCAGGCTCTGGACCTTCTGGCGTATATCCGGGAGTCCACAATGCAGCCTGAAATGATGTCCCACGTCACATTGGCCGAAGTGCGCCGATTCTTGGGTGAGGTGCTCCTCATGGCGCAGGAATACATCGCCCGTGGAGCATTCGATGAGCGTAAACGTGTGATTCCCAAAAGTGAGCGAGTCGATGCACTCGATCTGCCTGGGCGACTCGAAAGCACACCAGATCCTTCGGTGACGCGTAGTCAGGAGCCCCTGGTACAGATCGTCTCCAGACTGATGAATCCCGCAGATTGTCAGCCGGAGGACGTAGAGGAGACTTTCAGAGCACTCTCAGTCGCAGAATTGGAAGTGGTTTGGAGGACTCAACACCTGTAAAGGATGAGAATACATGATAGACTGTGTGCTTGTATTTGGGGGAACGTGGAACCGCGCAACAGTAGCGTTCCTTGTTTGGACTAACATAACTTGCGTTGGAAACGATATTCATTCAGCTGCAGGGACTTTACGAAGCCTTTGATTGTGTGGCATTTCGGCTCTTGACCCACAATGTGTAGGTGATCATACCTGCAAAGGTGAACAATCCGAATTGGACCCGTTTTCGGAAGCCAAGCTGCCTGTTACTCAGCTCAGCTGCTTCCTCGGGTGAGAGCTGTACCCTCTCCTTATACCTCGATGCACTGGTCATTGGGTACAGAGTGACTGACTCCTTCCAGTGAGCCTTTGTGAGGGAGGCGACAATGTCAGCAAACGCTGTGGGGCTTCGCTGCTGATCAAGTGTAAGGATCTTGGTGCCTTGAGGCAATTCGGGAATGCATTCCTTGGCCTCAAGTGTGTCTAGCGAATCGAAGAAGTTGTGCATCTTCACGACGTGAGGACTAATTTCGTCTGCGTATGTTCCAGTGGTCTGAACATCAGGAGAGAAAGTATCCCTGACAACAATTTCACCCTTGAAAGGTGCATAAAGTCGAGGCTCAACATGTGCCGCTGAAGTGTAGATGTTCTCTGGAAGTTGGTCAAAGTGAGGTACCTTGGACTCAACGAGCACGCCCTGCATGTGTCGGATCAGCCAGGGGTAGTACTCCTTCAGAGTATGGGCAAGGGGATGTTCACTGCCGTTGGGGAGTTTTCGAGTCATGATGACTGCTACAATGGAGGCAACGGTGATATCCAAGGAAGTCATGCACGAGTGGCCGAAGAAGTATTCGTTCTGGCCCAATCGAACTGCGAGGTCATGCAGGACCGACACACCTTGTGAAATGGCATCATCTGAGGTTGCGATGCCAACCAGTTGGAACTTGGTCGCCATGAGCTGTGCGCGACGACGGCGTGCGAGCCATTTTTGGATGAAAGGTGAGGGCGACTGCGAGTCGAACTCTGGGTCGTCCATGCCACAGCCCCACAGGAAGAACTCATACGCAGGCTGAAGTGTGTTGTAGACCTGCTTTCGGAACAGTTGTGCGAGTTTTTGGTTTTCAATGGACAGGTCTCGATCGAGATCACAGTAGTACTGTTAGGATTGTGAACACAGAGTAGGGGTGGGTGACAAGTATGTGAGTATTTCATAGTGTTGAAGTGTACAAGCAACTATCAGTGGATACATTCCTTCACCCACAGGTTCCTATTGGACGTGTTCATTCTCTTGTCATGCAAATTGCATGCAGATTGTCTTCGTGGCCAGTCCACATAAGCATGCTGACCAGCCATCCTTCTTCACGCGGTGGCGGGTGCGTGGCACCTCTATCATAAGCGAGTTCACTCACAGATCCAGGCCTCCGGTTCTGACTTGCTCAGCCTGGCAGAAGCTGTGAGGTCTCAACACTCAACTAATATATTTACCGTTTGTCTGAAACTCTTGTGGACGCTCTAGCCACGCAAGCACAACCAGTGTACACAATCATCTCATCATGCTTCCTATATCCACACAGCCCACAGCGAAGGAAGCGCGTACGGCCGCCGCTCCAGCACCGGGACCCCTTCTCAACATGAAAGTGAGGGACAGCCGGGTACGGCATAGATGACATGCAAGCCTACAAAAACGACGAACTTCAAGTTTCTGCAGGCAAGGGCTCGCGTCGTATCTCACTCTCTAAGCCAGCCAAAAGTCAGCGGGAAGGTCGCAGGTGCGTGAATCCGATACTCACCTTCTGGAGGTACTCGATAATTTGGTCGCTTTGTACAACCTTGGTGCCATCTATGAGCACAGGGAGGATGCCATCGGATGTAACAGTCGTGTAGCCATATAGGTTCTCCTCGCTGTTGTCATACCCGATCTCCGTCACGCGCATATACACCAAACTCTCGATACTCCGAGGGTCGGTCGCGGGAAGGCCTTCTCCTCGGTGGGTTCTCACCAGCAGCATAGTGTTGCTCGCCCCGCTGTCCATTCCTTTCTAGAGTAGACGTTAATGTGCATAGAATGATATCGTTGTAAGTGCTTCAGCATCTCCACATCGTGCGTATTTCGCGTGCAAAGTGTACTGGAAAAATTTGAAATTCCCTCCCGATAAGACCATAGGTGGGTGGATGCTTTCACTTTTGCTCCCTCGAAAAAATTGGATGCAACCAAGAACTGAACTCAGACGTGATCCATATGCGTTGAAAGCCGTGGACACCCTCCGTGCCGCTGAGTGCTGACGTTATGCGCGGGTAGAGTAGAGCGTGGTGAATCGAAACCCACCCTGCTCGCATGAATGCACTTGCGTCCTGAGTGAGATCTTCATCGCTGTGAGCTGAACGTCCAATCTGGATCACGCGATCAGTCGGTATATCCGAGCGTTGACTGTGGCTTGCATGTCGTGTGAAGAGGGAGCGGAGGGAATCAAGTGTCCAGTCGCGAGAAACACTTGACTGACACCCGTGGACTCTTGCGAACCATTCGGCAATACCTCGTCTAGGCACGAATCGAAGAGACTCACTCTTCTTCAGACCCAGCTCACCTGCAGCTCCAGCACAGTATACTCAGCGGTGGCCCATCCCACTTCACCAGTCACTCGCAGTTAGCTGACAACCTCCCCCGAGAAAGTCCAAGCTTTGTTGCAGACACAGATCGAGAAGACCAATATGCTCACCCGATACCTGTACAAACTCACCTCGCTTCTGTTCCTGATTGTCAGTGCCGTACTGTTCATGGCACCCGACTACGCAGTGACCTTCCTCGCCAAGGTGCCAGATTCCACGCTCCATCCGCTTGTTAAGCTCACTTTCAACATCCTCGCTGTGTTCTCGTTCATCCTAGCCTCGAGTATCTGCACCTCGACGACTTCGCCCAGCGCTGCGAAGTCCACTGGTGCAGGACTGTTGATCGGAGGACTTCTCATGCTGATCCCTTATCGCACGATCAGCTCGACCTACCTCGCCGATCAGCGATACCTGCTTGGTGCTAGCCTCTATCTTTCCCTCGTTGGAGCCTTGGGTCTCGCAACTGGTGTCTCTGAGGCGGCTGCTGGTCAACATCAAGGCGGCGGATCCTCCAAACGCGATCGCAAGAGCTCGTAAGGAACGCTAGGGTGTGTTTCGCAGTGTGTCCTCTAGCTAGAAGACAACTCTGGTCCTAACCTCACACATTGGATTAACCATAAGCACCTAGTCGATGTGGTTTATTCACGCATCCAAACTAATCTTACTTTACAATAACTATGTACATAGATGATGGAAATAAACCAAGACGTGCATATTTGTGAAGGAAACACACTGGCTTGCCGGGTATGGCGGATCGCTAACCGTCAGACCCTGGCAACCGGGATGCCCTCGCTCTTGTCGTTGACTTCGTTCAGCGTGAGAACTCACCTTCCAGCCGGCGCTTCTGCTGCGGCTGCCGTTGCATGCGACAGACGCTTGGACAGAACAATAACATAATAAGAGTCGTTCGCTACAATGCGTTCTGCGCCGACACCATCGATCTGAGAAGCCTTGGGAATCGCAACGACGCTATTCACCTTCCATGGCGCCTCCTCGGATTCAAAGTACTCACTCCTTGACTCGGGGGTTCCACAGGTAATGTAGAGGAACACTCCATCGGTTCTCAGCACTCTAGAAAATGGTGTTACAGAAGTGTGCGCAGCATAGCTGAGATGAATGTCCTCCAGAATCGCCACGAGCAGCCTGATTCCAGTTCCCACCGGGATCCGTTACTTGTGTTGATCCAGTTAAACCAGTTGAGGAATCAATCTGCGGGGCAGTAGGAAACTCTAACCCACTCGAAGCAGCCAATCTATGACCTACCTGTGAATCTGCGCCAGCGCGGCAGCCATGCTCGCGTCAGCCCTATCGCCACACAGCAGACTGTCCAGTGTTCCCTTGTCGATAATCACGTCAAATCGGTTGCGTGGGAAGACGTCGGGGTCGAGGCGCTCAATATCTGCTACGAGGTACTTCATGCCGTGTTTGTCTTGGTACTTGCGTTGCATCTGGGCGATTACGACGTCGGATATGTCGATGTTGGTGATGTGCTGGCTCAGCTCATAGAGCTTCTCGCTCAGTTCTGTCGGGTTATAATCGTTACTTTCGGGTGAGGTTTCGCTAGCACAGAGAGGACGCAGTCGCAAACACAATGCCACATTGCAAATGAATCAGCACGAAGGTTATGCCGCGCTGTGGTGGACTACTTACGTGAGTTTCCGCATCCGACAACGAGTACTTCAGACAAATGGCTCACATACTCGCGGAAGACGTGCTCGAACGCCTCATAGGGTTGGAACCATTCAAGTGGATCCTCCTCCAAGCGGTATCGCTCGTTCCAATACGTCGCACCCTGCGCGTATTCCGCCATTTTCCTCCTGAAAGTGTGTCCGACAGTTTGAACGGCCGGGCCCAGTCCAGGGGAGGGTGGATGGAGTTACGCGCCTTTTCGAAACATGGCAATTTCGAAATTTATTCCGGCTGGGCTGACTGGCGCGAGCTGGCTTGCAGGGGAGCTGCAGGCGGTAGGGCGAGGGCAGGGGGGGAACGGGCCTGGTGGCGCACTCGGCCAGGCACAGAGTACACTCGGTGGGATTGAAGCGTATCAGAAACCCTCGTGTATAAAGGCTATGCAATTGGAAAGATCAGATAAACTATATTGATAATAATGATCAGTCTATGTACATGAGTGGTGGGGTGCTATGGGGACTGCAGTAGTCTGCATGCACAACTAAAAACGATGCCACAGTCATATCTGAGAAGACATGTACCTCAGAACCGGCTTAGGCCAGGGAATAAAACGAAGCTGCGCACACAAACACTGATAAGTAACTGAGGAGATAGGCAAGATCTCATCAAATGGAGGATTGGACTCTCCCAGTGTTGCTCCGGGCACAACACTTCCATCCGATGTTACCATACCAGTGATGTCCGGAACAGTTCCACCGTTGCGAATTGTGGGTGCCGCCGCTGGCGTTGAGATAAGGTTCGGCAGCTCTCCTTTCTGTGACGCGAGCGGGTTACTCTCTGGTGTGGCGACCACGTCATCGTCTTCTTCAACATTATCGTGATTCCAGAAGCGCGTGCGCTCAGAGTCGGTGTTGTATACATTGGCTGCCATGATCTGCGAGCTCGTTGGCAACTCATGAGTTGCGGTCTCCAGCACGAACACTCCGTGAATATTGGAGAAGAAGCCCAGAGGTGACCTCGGGGCTGGAGGAATAGTCGCCAGTATCCGCGAATCAGGCTCCAAGTCGGGAGCCACAAAACTCACACTGTAAAGTGGACCCGACACGGGGGTTTCGCACAAGCGTAGGACTGCCATAACCAGAGGTAGATTCATGAGTGTGGATGGGTCGATGCTGCTGCACTTCATCCCTCGCCGAAGGAAGATGGACAGCGCTAGGTTTAGTGATGAGCCAAGGGTCCAGGTTAGCACCGCGCTAGTTGCCGAGTTCATAATGTCACTGATTGTTGCAGTGTGATTCGTTTCGAGCTGCGCCGAGGATGAATTCCCTCCGAAAATTTCGGTATCTTTGATGAGAGGCTCGAGTGGAGTGGCGGGCTTCGTTCCGACAATCATATCAAATGGATCGCATGGCGGCGAGTCTGATGATTTGGTTTCACTTTCGTCTGCACTTGTCGAACTTGATGAAGCTCGTAAGGTGAGAGCGGATGACGCGGATGCTGCATTCGTAGCTTCTTTGTTACGTGCGATTTCTGCACGATACGCACCAGTACCAGAGGGCCGTTCTGGGGCGGGGAGGGCGAGCCTAAGGGAGGCAGGTAGCGGAAGAAATGGTATTGAAAATGCATGAGCGAAAGAAGCCTGGCCTTTGATGCCAATGGCTTGGTTGATTGCATCAAATGTAAGTGGTAAGGATTGACGTCGGGTCAAACTTGGCTTGCCAGATTGCGTACTCTGCTCTGGTAACGCCTCATTCGCACGTGAAAGCTTAAGAGTATCCGAACCTTCTTCAGGAAAAGGCACTTTTGCGTAAGCAGGTGGGATTGGGAGAATCAGGGGCGCACTCGCCTCAAATACCGACTTGAGACCGAGCTCATTCATAACAAGGCTCGTTCTGGACGTCAATGCTGCGGTTCTTGCAAGCGCTGTCTTCAACACGGAAGGATCCAACGTGCACGGGGTTGAAGATCCTCGGATGGGGACCGATACAGGAGACACCAGCGATAACCAGGGATTGACACTGTACGACAACGCGGTTTGGTACAAGTTGACGGGTACATTTGAGAAGTTGGTAGGGATCCCTATCGATGCAGGATCTAAGATGTCACGTGGATCGCCATCATCAGTGCACTGTCCCTCGGACTGCTGTCGGGTTTTCGCCAAATGTAACGCATAAAGCAGTGTTGACTTTCCAGACCAATGGGGCAGCAACCTCGATGGGATGTCATTGTGGAGTAGGCGCGCAGCCTGGGAGTTGGATGAAGCGACGACTGCGTCCCGATGCGACACGGGAGCTGTCACGCGTTGCCATTCAACGCTGCAGGGCATGCGTCGGGATAGCAAGAACGGTTTGGCAGCCTCTGGTACTGGAAGGTCATAAGTGAGGAACGGGGGATTGGCAGGGCTCGGCGCGAAAAGATACACCGAACCATTCGTCGCAGATGCTATGAGATCAGGGAGGGGTAGATGCAGTCCTTCATCCTGCTGCCGCTTCCTAAGTCGAGCAAGAGACTTGGGTGGTAGTGCGCTCGTTTCACCGAAGTTAAGTGACGTCAGACGTGTCGCACGCCCGGTTATGTCAAAGCTCTGAAGACGCTGTATCCGGACGTCGTCAGGCATTTTCCCATGACAACTCGTGGGGATACAAAAGATATGCGCATTGGCATCCAGGCCAAGTATGGCCAACAGCAAGCAATGGGTTGCGCTGCCATGTGGCCGCAGTGGCTGGGATGGGAGCGATGACGATGGTGAGGTAAATTGGGTGATAGGATAGATATGTGTTGCAAACTGGCTCAGGATGAGTGGACGACCAGGGAGTTCCTTGGCAAGGGTCGTCACCACGACGCGAGGCCGAAGCTCTGTCTCGAACATGCTATGTACAAAGTATACCACGAGGCCATGCCCATGGGTTACTGCGACATACCAAGCAACCTCATTTGGGTTTGATGGATTGGGTTTGACTTCAATTGAAGCTGAAACATGGCGCGGGGAGCTAACTAGATCTACTCGTGCGGTTGGAAGGGTGAGGACAGCTGAGTACTTAGTCAGTACGTCTCGGCTCGTTTGAGTATCTCCCGTCTGGGCCTCTCTGGGACCTGTCTTTGGTGCTACTGCGTTTGCTGGATGTGAGCTCATCAATTTGAGCGCTGTACTCTCCACCGTGCCCCGGTTGTACAAAGCCAGTCTATCTGTCGCCTGTTGTGACTCTTTGGAACAAACGGTGTCGGATAGATCTTTTGCAGCCGTGGGTACCGCGCTGCCCGCTCGATTGCGACTGAGGTTGGCTTTCATCAGCGTAGCCTGGGCAGAGGCGAGCACGGCCTTGACCCGTCGTCGCGTAATGCTTAGAGGAGAAGGAGAAGCACCGTGGGAGGAAGTCACGCTGGTGGTGCTTCCTTGGGGTGTGTGCTCGAGGGATGGTGCGACCAATGCGTCTCCACGCGCTTGCAGATCCTTCGTCTCAGCGAGAGTAAATCGGATATTCTGCAGAAAGACGACTTCAGACTCGCAGAGAATGGCGAAGAAGTTATGCGTCGGGGCTATGGCCAGGGAAATTGGCGCGCTCTTGAGCAACAGAGGCGCGAGCCGCACTACTTCGTGTGTGGGCCTGCAGTCATACTGCGAGCACAAGTACGAGCTGACGATTCTCGTGTACTGCGACCAGAGCTCTTCTACGCCGCCAGCGAACGTTCCCGAGGCTCCTGAGCCAGATAATCCGCGAGGCACCGCGCCATTATCTTCCTCGTGGTACACGGCGAGGACATGGATGTGAGAAAGGACATCACCTGGGTGCGACGGCGCGCTGTTGAGGTAAATCTTCACGACGACAGGTCCTATGATAGCGAGGGCAGTGTTGTCGTCGCAAACGAGCTTGCTCACGAAGGAGCACAAGCCGGCCGTGTTGGCCGTAGGCATATTCCTCTCGCTCGCCACACGCTGGTGCGATATTTACCTCCACCACACGATCGGATCACGAGATATCGCAACCTGGGAAATGTGTGCACTTGGCTCAATTCTACCTCTCCAGGAGGACTTCGGAGGCCTTCCGCAGTGAGGTCTACATGAGATCACCAAAATGGACAGTGCAGGGCCATTTATGAGTGAAACTCATCTAGGTGCTCACTTTTCGCGCAGTGAGATCAATGGCTTGATATCGAATACCCAGACGATTTCCACGCTGGACTCACTGATTCGGGGTCTCGGAAAAGGCGGGAACGATGGATCTCTCGAAGGGAGCGTTGAAAAGCTTCCCCAGACCGCATACTGACCCGGAATGAGCTGAAGGCCATGGCTACGTTCTATTTTATTTGTCGCATATCTCTGGACCAGGTGAAGACGGTCGAGTTGCAGGAATCTCAAAGATGATCAACGAGTGCTTTTGGGTCTGTATCTTTAGAACCACTGCTTGTTTCTGCGCGCAAGAGATGAAGGAGAGCAAGCGCCGACTGGAGACACCTTGGCGGTGCCATTTGTTCTGTCTCTTGCTTATGTGGGCTCCAATAGCCGTGAAAGCCCAGAGCGAATGACTTGCGACGGTCTTCGGGTGGATGATTTCAACCCTTCCGAGCACATTTCCAGCATATGCATATCTCAAGTCTCGTATGGCTGCTCGCGGTTCTGCTGATATTGCGTTGCGTGGAGGGATTCGCTGAGCCTAGTGCACCCTACGCGACTCAGCCAGACACGCATTATGCGTCGGATCCAGACCTGCTGTCCGATCCACTGCTAGTCATTCCAGTGAACGAAACTTTGCTCGAAAGGCGACGACGCGCCACGGCATTTCACACACAGTCATCGCACGCGGATTATGTGAGTCATGTTGAGCAACTGGATCACCAGACACGCGTGTTCTGGCCTTCCATGCGGGAGAAAATCCGCCAAGTTGTTCCCGAATCGGGGCGCTTCACGGTGATCGATTTTGGTGGAGCTGGTGGATCGCTGGCAGCACACATTATCAGCGAGTGGCCCTTGGCTCATGCCACAGTCGTGGATATAGACCACACGCTCCTGAGCCTTGGGGCCAGAAAGCATGCTAACTTAGTACGAAAGGGTGCTCTGAAGTTCGTGCATGGAGACGCCAGCGAGTCAATTGATGCTTTGTCGCCTGAAAGCGCAGACCTTGTTGTATCACAGTTTGTGTTCCAGCATTTGTACAAGCCCAGATCCGCACTGGAGCAGGTAGTGAGGGTCCTGAAGCCAGATGGCTGGCTCATAGTCCTAGATGCCGATACCTCTATCGCTGATGCAGTTTATCCAACTCCCCCAACTGTGGAGCTGATCGAAGAGATGAATGTACTGCGTAGCGATATCCACCCTGCTGGCCTTGTGTCCGGCCGCTTGCTCGACTGGTTTGTTCAGTTGCTTCGTGGGTATGACTTCAGTAAGGTCCAAGTGGCGCCTCACTTTAGTAGCTCGCTCGATCTCGGTCCGACAAGCTTCCTCTCACTGCTTTCACCTATACAGTACTTCGCGCTCGTGAGGTATGGCCGCGTGAGTCTGGCTGAGTTCAACAGGACCGCCTCCGCGTTTGAAGCGTATGTCCAAAACTACGTCAACACCGAACCACGTGCGTTTGTGATGACAAGTGCCGCCATCATGTGGACTGGTCAGCGATCGAATTCGGATCTTGGATCGATCCTAAATCGGGGAAGACATGCTGCAGAACGGATTCCGGCACTCGTTGACTTCGAAAGCCGGATTCAGGCACAAGAATCAGCGGAGCTTAACGAGCTCGACGTGGACTTGGAGGCCAAGCTAGAGCCTGAGGCAGATGATAATTTAGATCCAGACCCTGATGATACCGAGAGTTTGAAGACGATGTATCCTTCACCTCAACTCCAGTACGAGTTTGAGCTTCGACGTGCGCGTGAAACCCTTACAGGTCGTACTCCTGCGCAGAGCAGCGAACCAGACAATCTCAAGACGACCTCCGAATCGTCGTCTTCTCGCAGAGAAGAGCTCTAAGAACCTGTCATCGCATTGCTCCAGTGATTATGTCCCAGTTTCCAGTCTATCTGTATAGTAGAATCAATTTATTGTCATAAAATCATATTCTCTTGACAGAATGTGGGCCCTGAAGGCTCGCAATGTGATCTTACTTGTATCCTCTTTTCGAGGTAGCTGAAAGTGTCTCATGCCAGCACTACGTATTTACCCTCTATATAGCCCTACCATTGCGTCCGCATAAGATCTAGTGCGCCTGCGCTGCTTACCCGTCTCTGGACACCGCAATTCCCAGTCAGCTCTGGTTCAGTCAGGGGCAAGGCAAATCCGGGCCAGGACGGATAGAAAAAGCGTCGATCAGAACAGAATATCGCTTGTGCTAAACGCCGCGAGGCACTCAGCACAGAGTAGTTCCAAGCACGGATAATTCGGCAAACCGCCGACTAGGTTGCTTTTACAGTTTGCTGGGCCACAGCACCGCTTGTGAAGCTCACACGAGGGGTTTGCAGGGAGCAAGGGCGAGGAATCTCACGCAGAACAGAACACTAGGCTATACTCAACGCAGGACACGCCTCGGGGAAAGGCGCAAAGCGAGTAACTCCAGCCCATTCGCACCAATCCGTCGGCGCCGACTTAGTCCGCAACTAATATCGCCATGATCACAGGTGAGACTCACGACTACCAGGAAGGCAGATGCCAAACGGTACGCACTCGGTTACAGTGGAACAGAATGGAGCCACATGATGTCTTGACGTCATCCTTCGTCAGACCGGCGATTTTGTTTGCTTTCCGAGCTTTCTGCTTCGTTTGGCAGTTGTCCGGCGTTATAGCTATTCTCAGTACTGAGACTTCGGACCGAGATGTCCATATCGCGATCACGCTTTCGTTCCTTTCGGACCTGTTCAACTGTGTATACTTCGGCGGCCTCGTTATTAGCTCGCTTTGGTATGCCAAGCACATCCTGCGAGCTATGAACGACCATCCTGATCTCTCTTCTTTTGATACCTATTCCGGGCCGTCCTCACAGACTCCTCACTCACAGCGAGTCCAAGGTCAGAGCTCACAAGGCCTCCTGACTCGGGTGTGGCGAATCACGAAGTCCCACGTATCAAGAGGCTTCACTCGTGCGCAGGTTGACTCTCTGACCTGGGGTCAGAAGCTAGCTTGGGTTGGATCCGAAGTGCTGACAACGACCGCCTTTGTCGTAACATTGGTTTATTGGATTTTCATTGGCCCCAAGTCAGAAAGCGCCCACGGCTACAATAGTCTGCACATGCATGCCTTCAACATGGTAACCGTAATGGTCGAGTTTATCCTTTCGCGCTGGAAGTTTATCACATTCCATGTGGTGTTCGTCATCGGAATTACGGTCCTCTACATGTCCATTATGCTCATTCATTATGCACGTACGGGCTACTTTGTGTATGATATGCTCAATTGGAAGCAACACTCAGTCTCTGCACCTATTCTGTGGATCGGTCTGTTTGTCGCCGTTCCACTCATCTTCCTATTGTTTGTGCAAATCGCTAAACTCCGAGACCACATTGGCGAGAAATGTGCCGAGTCGTCGGGAGAGACCGAAGTCATGCTCGAGTGATCAGATCAGTCCATTCGCCCTACGAGAGGTGAATGCCGACCTGAGGCTCACATCATCGACTGCCCCCGTTCCTTAACTTGTTTCAGATGACGCCTTTGATTGTTCGGCACATCTGCTCTCCCCTCCCTCGACATGGCCGCTCAGTCCTTGCACTTTCGTCCTTTCGCGGCCATGCTGTCACGATTGTCACTCCAAGGTGACTTACACTTGGAGCCTTCTATGTTAGTGTTATGCATGACTAGGTCTGGAATGAGTCATTGCTCTTATTCCACACGGGCACATTCGACAGATGAATCACTTGATCCTCCATACTTCCACTTGGTTCGAGGTCTGTATGCACCGCTTGGTACTTCAGGGTGCAGACTGTTGTCACCTCTGTTTGATTCCCCGGTTTCTAAGTGGTTTATCCAGTTACTCATAGCCCAATACATGCTATCTTACGATTCGCATCCTAACCTATCAACTGAGTGCATTCGTATCCGATTCCAGCTCATTTTTCGGACTCGTATATCAAGATCGACGATCCCGAGCCTCAGCATGATCATTGTCGGTAATTCGGACATCCCTCCCTAGCACCTGCGAAACACGGTCTGCCCCATATCGCCAGCCGCCGCAGTGGACCGGCAGTGGAAACTCTGCGCGCACTCCAAATTCAAAAATATCTCGCCCTCAGCCTTGTTTCGGTTGGTAGTGTGAGGCTACTTTTTCCAGCTCTGTAGCGTGCGGGGAAGTAGTGCTCGTCGCAAGATAACCCAATCATAGGGTGCATTTTATTATCAAGAACGATTAGCATAGGTGATTTCCGCGCAGCACTCACGAGATCTCCGTGATCCTTGAGAAGTTTCCTTTTCGCGCCATAACTACCAAGACCTGCAGACAGCTAGGAACGCCGTGCTGAGACACGCATCGCGAGGGTCAGGTCGAGAATCGAAGCTCAGAGGATTGAGGCCCGAAGTGTGGTGATTGCGCCACCACCCACATTGACGGTGCCAAACCCGTAGATTCATTTACACGCAGCCTGTACGAGGAATTTGGCGCTGCGCAGCAAGCTAGCGAATTCGGCGAACCGAGTGAGAGTAGCAATGTCATGGCGACGGACATCGCCTCGCTTCGCCATCGCGGCGCTGGAACAGTTGGGTCTAACCCCTGAGGATCTCACGCCCAGGAACAGCACAACTAGTGAAAGCCCGGGGCCGAGTCTGGTCAAGACTCAGCAGCAAGATGAGACACGGACAGCTTCAAAGGGAAAGGTAAGTAGGAGTGGAGTGACAGAGTTCAAGGCTGCGAGCTCACATAATGACCGCGCACAGTCCAGTCGAACAGCGCTTACGTCGATTTCTACGTCTGCTTCGTCGTCGTCACAATCATCATCATCGCAATCGACAGCGTCATCAGGTTCCAAGTCTAAAGCAAAGCTTACGCCTGAACAGCCATTTCAGGTTAACTCTCCGAGTACGCGGACGCGAGCCGCAGCTCGGACGTCTTCAGAGTCATCGTCAACAGCAGGTACACCGGGACCTGCACCATCATCAAGTACTTCCAGCCCTGTAACGACCCCAACAACTACTCCGGGCGGAGCTAGTGTTGTAGGTACGCCTGGAGTGATTGGCACTCCGGGCTTTAGAATTCGCACTAGGGCCGATCTAGAAGCGCTGGCTCGCGCCGAGGATCAAGCTATCAAGTCCGCCATGTCTGACGGAAGACTGGTCACCACTTACTTTTTGAGCCAAAATGCCTTGTTAGTTATTCCTCAGGAGAAGTTGGATGACAGGACCTTCTTGGAGCGACATAAGCAATACGAGGAGTCGGAAAGGACCCATCGCCGACAGGCATCAAGGCAAGTTACGCGGTGGATTATTTGCGACGGATGCCGCAAGTGGCGCATCTTAAGCCGACCTTGGAATCATAAGGTTTTCTATTGTGGCTATCATTTGTCTCGTAAAGCGCCTGACTGCGCGAAACCGGACGACTGGCTGCTTAAGGCTCTGCAAGGAGACGTTGAGGCTGTGAAGAAGTTGGCCAGCGTAGGAGTCCATACCGTGGAAGGACTGGCAGATCAACCGGCTAAAATTGACGCTTTGCGGAAGATTGGGTTTCACTATGATCCAGACACGCAGCGCGTCACAAGGTACTTTGACACTGAAGATGAAGCAGAGCGTAAGGGCGACATCAAAATTGGTATAGATGACTTTACTGAAGGTGAAGGCTCGTTTGAGAGTGATCGATCTCGCTCGCGAGCGAGGAGCCGATCTCGGACTCGAAGGAGGAAGAAGCGAGGACGACCTCGACTTCACAAGAAGAAGCGCCCTCGAGGGCGGCCGCGGGGACGTCCTCGTACGAAATCGACTGGCAGGCCCCGAGGTCGCCCAAGGAAGGTTCGTGAAGAACCAGGTAGTAGTGCCTCTGACACTGAGACAGGTTCCGTACGATCTGAGACGTCAACCACAAGTAGGTCAATTCGAAGTCCAGAGGCGAGTAGCCGGAGTCGAAGTAGAAGTCAAACTAGAAGCCGAAGTAGGACGCGTTCACGACCCCGACCGCGCGGACGGCCGAGACTTAAGTCGAAATCACGGACGAGGACGAGGACCGAGCCTCGATCTCGGTCTCGAACGAAATCCAGAGCCAGAGCAAGGGCAGCTCAACGAACGAGTGGCACTCGTGCGGGTTCTGATTCGGAATATGACGCCGAAAGCGATGAGAGTTTCACGAGCTATGAATCAGACAGCGACAGTGAGTCGTCAGATACATAAGTTGGATTTTACGCATACTCGCATAAAGTGATCACCTTCCCAGGTGTTCCAAAGACAGTGGGTCCACCTCACCGTGGGCAGCTGGCTGAACAATTGTCACAAACAGGTTGTTTTTTATGGTGATGAATTTATGAGTCAGGTGGAAAGACCCGTACAAAATGTGCTTCGATATCAGTAAAACGACTCAACGAGTCTTCGTAATCGTCGTTGGAAAGAACCCTTGTGAGTGTTGATAGAGGATTGGGTGAATGAACAGGTAGCAAACATTGGCATCGGGTGCTAGTTCTTCAACAGAGACAAACAGCAGCTACATTCATTCGCCAACGGTAGCTACCGGTACGAGGTAGGTCGTAGATCAACCAACTATTTAACTTACTGCATGGAGATGTAGACCTTACCAGCGTACTGACCGGAGATACCGTGCTCAAGCTGGCGCTCAATGTCGTTGAGAAGTGAAGAAGCACCGAGGCGGAAGAGGTGAGGGTGCGTCCACTCCTCGCCGAGCTCCTCGAGCATGAGCGAGAGCCATGCCAAAGCCGTCTTGGAGTTGCTGATACCACCTGCAGGCTTGAAACCGACCTTGTGACCAGTGCGCTCATAGTAGTCGCGGATAGCGCGGATCATAACGAGACCGACAGAAAGGGTGGCATTAACCTTCTCCTTACCTGTTGATGTCTTGATGAAGTCTGCACCAGCCATCATGCACACCAACGAGGCCTTGTAGATATCACGGTAGGTGGGAAGCTCACCAGTGGCAAGAATAGTCTTGAGGTGAGCCTGACCGCAGGCCTTGCGCATCTCCTTAACCTCATCGTAAAGCTTCTTCCACTCACCACGAATAACGAGGTCGCGCGAGATGACAATGTCGATCTCCGAGGCACCCGCACGCACGGCCTGCTTGATCTCATCGAGTCGCTGAGCCAGAGGAGTCTGACCAGCAGGGAAACCGGCGGCAACCGAAGCGACAGGGATATTGGTACCCTTCAGGGCCTGAACAGCATCCGCTACACGGTTAGGATAGACACACACGGCACCCGTGGTGATGTTAAGGTCCTCACAACCCAATGCCTTGAGGTGCTCTGACTGGATAGGATTCTGGGCTTTTGCGCAAAGGCGCTCGACGTTGCCCTTGGTGTCGTCTCCGGCGAGCGTAGTGAGATCAATGAGGGTGACAGCTCTCAAAAGCCACCCAAGCTGAGCCTCCTTCTTCACTGTACGACGCTGGGTGTGCGTCACAGCGCGTCGATCAATGGCTGATTTGTTGCATTGGACCTCATTAACCCATGCTAGGTCCAGTGGGATGCCCGGGTTGCGTGCTGTTTTGTGTTCCGTTGCCATCTTGCGCTCCGTCTCCGTCGACTTGTTCTACTATTCCGCGCGACACTCTCGTACTTCGCGAGAAATCGCCTTCCAAAGTATCTCTCTTGTCCGTGGAAATATCTTCTTTGCCTGGTCGGAAACCGCGTTTCGCAGGGGCAAACTCGCAGCATGTTGCGTGTTGTGCTGGTCTGGGCCCGCTCAGCGGCTATTTTCGCACCCCGACTCGCGGGGGATTCCACACCAAGGGGTGACGGAATATGGAATTCAAACTTAACACTAGCACTGTCCGTTACTGCCTATTTCACAGTACGCGGTGTGTGCCGTGCGCTATAGATTGCACCACGGTAAGGCTCTTAGTGCGAGGTATCCTCTGCGCCTGGGAACACCCTACCGACGTGCATCCCTCCTGCGATATTCGCCGAAATTCCGTCAAGAGCCAAACTGACCGTTCGAGACCCCCGACACTCTGGTTTGTAGACTGGACGCAGGCCACTGGCTGCGACACCCCCGCGAGACGATCTCTCGAGGCACCTGCTTTGATCCGGATCCTCTTTGGCGACTATTTCCCTGAGCACCCCCCGGGGAGAGTCGAAAAGAGAATCAGCTTGGGTTCGACCGAAACTTGCTCCTGAGGTGGTTTTGACCCCGTTTCATAGGCAAAGCAGCCGAGACTATCCGTAGTAAGGGCGTCGTGTGTTGCGACCCATTCGAACTACTTAACCCACACGCCATAACCGGCCGAGGGCCAGGCAGCCGCACCAAAAATGGCAGACGCGACAGCATTCCTTCTGTCTCACCTGCAGAAGAATGGGAAGCTCTCCAAGGAGGAGGCCGACCGGTGCCGTGCACACTACAAGCGGCTCAAGGACACGCATGCCCAGGTTCTGGCCAACCAAGAGCTCTGCTCCAACAAGTGCAATGAACTCATTGTAAGGATCGAAGAGGCGATGCAGCGCGTCGCGGAGCGAAGCCAGGAGTACTACGGACTACAGGCAGAGACCGAACGTGCGCAAAAAGAGTTTGATGAACTGACTACAGTTGTTCAGACACTCGAAAATGAGATCAATCTTTCAAGGTCAGAGCTTGATGTGTTGTATGCCGCCAGGAAAGAAAACGAGTCAAGAAAGGAGGAGAACGAGCAGAAGCACATCAAGGCCTTGGAGCCCAGACGCAAGCAGATTACTGCGAGTATACAAACAATCGAGGCAGACCTTCAGGCCAAACACGCGTTGCGAGAGAAGGAAGAAGAGCTGAAGGCGGCATATACCCAGCGAATTGCAGAACGCAAGGCCCAGATCGAAGCGGACGAGCAGGAAATGAGGATATTGCGACAAAACTATGCAGCCATTTCGTTAGAGCCTGATCGACTACGACAGTCGATTGCATCACTCGATCAGCAGCACAAGATGACGCACGCTCAGTACATGGATTTAGAGGAAAAGAACAAAAAGCTGGCTCAAGAGATCGAGCGGTGCACAGCCGAGTTCACAGAACAGGATCGTCAACTGGCCGCCAAAAAGCGCATTCGTGCAGAGATCGAAAAGAAGATTATGGACGACCAGACGCTTATCGAGAAGGCACGACAGAGCAGGACAGAGGCTGAAGCTCGCATCGCGGACCTCGAGGAGAGGATTAACGAGAAGATGGGCGAGATCGAGCGCCTGAACTTTGAAATTAAGGTTCAGACCGCGAAATTGGCAAGTGCACATAGGGCTCGTGAAGAGAATGACAAGCGACTCACCGCTTTGGTACGAGCATGTAACACTCTCAAATCAATTATCCAACCTCTCATCGTACAAAAGGAGGCCTGTGAGCGTTTGCATAGCGATTTAGAACGCGAGCTTGCCGAGAAGGAACAAGTGTTGCGTGATGTCAAGATGGACGAACAGTTGTATATCGCTCAACTCTTGAACCAAGAGCGACTTGAGAAAGATACCCGTGAAATGCTCCAGGCGATTCATGAGGAACGCAAGGAGTTGGATCAGAAGATTCAACAGGCCGATCGTCAGGAGCGAGCCCTCCTAGCAGAGGTGGCTACTTTGTCTGCACAGCGCGAGGTTGCTGCTCGAGAAGTAAGCCGAGCGACGACTCAATACCTGCAGGCTAGACAAGAGCTGAAGATCCAGAATATCATGCTCGTCAACATCGACAAGCAGACACTTGAGACGATTAGCCGAGCGAACCTGGCCAAAGAGCAGTATGAGCGAATTAAGAGCAGTCGAAATCGATTCCAGAGCTTGTATCAAAGCGCCTTGCAAACGACTATTGAGCTCCGCGAACGTGCAGATGTCCTACAGCGTGAAGCGGACTCACTAACGACTGACGCAGCGATGCTGAGTCAACGTTTGACAGAGGAGACTCGTGTGTATAATAACTTGGTTGCTGGTAAAGCGGCTGCTAGACTTGATCAAGACAAGCTGCGTGTGCTATTCGATAGCACACAAGCACAAGCGCAACTGCAAGAAAACGAGACTTTGAAGCTGAATGCGATTGTAAACCAGACGGAAATGAAGATGCTTCAGCTTCGTCACGATTATGCAGCTGCGGTCGATGGCCGAAACCTCACTGGTTTGCAATTGATCGATCGTAACGACGAGCTGTGTGTCCTTTATGAGAAGGCTCATCTACAAGAACAACTTCTGAAGCGCGGCGAAAAGCGATTGCAGCAGCTCGATGCTGTCCTTCGTACGGTTAAGCTTGAGGTGGCTGAAATCAGGCGCACTATTGAACTGGCGCGACGTCGCATTCCATCATTACAGATGTATTCCAATTGTGTCACACAACTGCGCCGACTCGAGGCTCAATTACGTGAAGAGCGTGCGATCACACAGAGCTTAGGTCATCGGCTGGAGAATCCCAACTCTCAGGACGAAACCAATACCACATCAGCAAAGCATATCGCCAACATGTCCCTTGCAGCAACTCGCAGTCGCCTTCTGGGTGGCACTGATCCTTCGCCAGAGATCCTTTCAGCAAAGGTACAAGTCCTATCTGATCGACTTCGGGAGCGCAAAGGACAGCTTCTTGAGCGTGAGCTCTTGTTGAGTGAAGTTACAGCGTTGTCCGATAAGCTTCGAATTCAGGCTGCTGAGTCGAGATCTACGACCCTGGATCTGGCAAAGAGGGTCAACGAGTACCAAGCTCGACTTAGGAGCACGGGCCGTAAGTTGATCGCAGTGATTAGTGAGTTGTCGATGTACCAAGCTACAGCAATGAAGTTACAGCACCGACGTAACGAAGCGGTTGCGGTTTTGGCAACCGCACAAGAGCGCCTGAACCAAGGCCTGCCACCAACGGATGATGCTGACTACGAGTGGTACCGAATGGAGAGGAACCGTGCTCGTCGACAGGAGGCAGTGTTGGCACGTCTCGATGCAGAGAAGACTGCTATGTTGAATGCACAGCGAATGGCACAGGGTCTAGTGGTGAAGACGACAGCAGAGGCTCGACCGAATCACTATCTACCCGAGCCACTGTCACTACCGAAGCCTTATGGTGCTCTGGCTCCGTTCAAGCCTCAGCCTGCAGGTTCGACCATGCGGTACATTCGAAAGCCCCAACCGCGGGAAATCCAGCTTTAACCAGTTTACAATACACTACTTCCATCTACTTCAGTGTACATTGCAATAGCCATCCAGCCAACATTTAAGAGTGCTGATGCAAGCAAGTGCTAATGATTGTTTATGCGGGTCTGATGGATTAACGCATCGACAAACGGCGAATCTCCTGTAGCACAGTCTGCAGAGGTACAACTTCGCGGAGGAATGCAGGCTGTCTGTGAGCGTATACTTGTTCAAGTACGTCAAGGAACTTGCGGTAGTACAGACCAACCTGCAACAGCGCGGCTTTGTGGATTTCGCCTGGCGTATTGTGGCTCTCGAACAGTGCCATTGCACTTGAGGCTAATTCGTCCACCTCGGGAGTAGAATGTGCGTTGGCTGCGTCGGCTGTGCTGGACTTATGCTCAGGATTGGAGGTGTTGCCGCCTGTTGGCTGTGTAGGGGCGACGAGATTGCTGACAGCCAAGGGAGGCGCTGGAATGAGCACCATCTTAGAATCGAACGCGCTCCGAATAGAAGTGCCAAGCGCCTCGATAAGAACCTTCCAGTTCGAAGCGAAATGCCTACTTACAGCCTCTGCTGCAGAATCGTCGATCTTAAGGTCAGCGACCTGTTGCTCGCCAGTACTTCCATCTTCAGAAGCCGGAGCTGCTGCAACGGCAACTATTGCCTGCTTCTCAATATCACGTACGAAGTTCACGAGACGGCCAAACTTATCTGCAAGTTCGGAGTTGATAAATTCGGTAATAGCCTGCTGAAGATTCGTGTAGTGATCGCGCAATACAGTGCTCGTGCGAATATCCATGCCATGCGTGATCATCGCGCGGCAGATAAGGTCATACGTGACAATCCTGAATACATAACGATTCTTGGGGACGTCGATCGTCCCTGCAAGTGTCTGGGTTAATGTATCAACGACTCCATGAAGCTCATTAATGCAGTCTCGGAGGAAGACATTCCCGGTAACAGGTACTACTGCGTGGGTTTGGCCTGGAGCTGCAGTTGGAGAAGTCTCCCCCGACGGCGTGAGCGCGAGCACTGGTGTATCGGGCGAACCCGCTGACATAGCCCTCTGGAAGTAGCTCAAAGCAGATGCGTACATAGCATAGCGAAGCGCTGTGAAGTGGGGCCGAATGGGCGGCTTCTTCTGGATCGCCAACTTAGCAGTGCGTAGCGAATGAAGGTTGGCTTGGAAGATCTGTTTAAAGCGGGGCCAAACAAGTGCATTCAGTCGCTCAAAAAAGGCATCGAGGACGAAATACACTCGGCGCTGGTGCATGAGTTGGTGATACTCACTGATCATGCGTGCCAGAAGCAAGAGGTCAAGTGAGTCGTAGCAGCCCGCGACATGGTCAGCAAGGATCTCCTCAAGATATGCAAAGATCTTGACAAAGATTTGATAGAACATGGATCTTGCGTGCTGAGCTCGGAGATTCTTGAGCTGATCAGCATCATTTTCCATCATCTGACTGGTTTCCGCGATAATAGCCTTAATAGAGGTTCTGTTACGTGCCTCCAGGACAGAGGGTGGAGGTGGAAGGGAGACATTACCTTCCATGTTTACGGCGAGTGCGGCGAAGCGATTCGCAGCTGCAAGCGCCTGATCCTCTTCTTCGTCTGAGCTATCTACATAGTCAAAGTAGCCACTAGTCGAAGCATGCACTTCAGATGAATCTGCACTTGGCGTGTGAGAATGACCATGTGAATTGCTGTTGGATCCCGTGGACTTAGCACGATGAGGCGCATCTCCGGCTTTCGCCTCGGTTGCGCCCGTCGCGGTTGAAGTACCTGATGCCGAAACTGGTGTTTCCTCTGTCTTGCTTGCACTTCCGTTCAGATCGGCACCACAACCAAAGAAATCCCACAAGAAGTGGTACTCAGTGGTAGCAGTATCAAAGACCAGCTGGAGCAGCATCTTGAAGGCGCGCTCGAACGATACATTCAGAGCACCCTGCATAGCCGTATGCTTGAGTGCAATAGTGCTACCAACACCAAGACCCAACTCACGCTGACCAAGTGAAAAAATACGCAGCATCTCGTCGGTTCCACCAGGACCAGCTGGGTTGGGCGAACTACCGCCGAAACCAAAGAAACCTCCCGAGGACGCGTTTGCGACCTCGACACCCATCAAGTCGTTCTTTGTGACATGCGATTTGGTCATGGTCTTTTTAAGCGATGCGAAGTACGTTTTGACCTGTGCCAAGTACGTACCAGAGATGGCCTCCACGTAGAACTGCCTCATCTCCGCCGCGATGTCGCCCAGTCCCTCACGCTGGCAGTGAACCAGTAGGAAGTCATAGCACCGTCGGTGACGCACCAGCACGCTCTGCTTGACTTGAATGTTGGTCAAAGGTTGTTTTAGGGACTGGATCTGGTCAGTTAGTCCCCTACGTACGCGCGTCACGGACTGTGCCAGGAGCTGCTTCAGCGCAGGCAAGACATCCTTCGCCGCTTGTGTCTCCATAACTTTAGGGTGATGAATGAAATATAGCTTGCGCGAAAGAGCATACAACGCCTCCCCAAGTTGTTCTGAGAGTCCTCCCGTCGCATCGCTGCCCGCTCCAGCATCTCCTGACCCTGAACCCAGGCCGGAACCCGAAGCCGAACCGTAACCTCCGCTGTGGTCTTTATCATGGCCCATGATCATGTTCTTGAGATCGGGCGAGATGTAAGTGTGCTTGAGGTACGCCGTGAGGCGGCGATCCACCGCGCTGTGGTTCTTAAGCCTCACGCCCAGCGAGAGCGAGAGTGACTGGAGCTGTGAGATCTCCTTGCTGATGGATCCAAGATCGTGCTGGAACTTGCTCAGGAGGGTCTCCATGCCGTTCAGGGCATTATCACACTGCCTAATCTCCTCATGTAACCCAGCCAGCTCATCTGCATGCTGGATGTAGTCTCCAACGCACATATTCTCGTAGTGCTTCAACTCCCCGGCCACGGCCTGAGAGTAGCGCCTCAGATCTAGGCCCTTGGCGAGCGCCTCGCGCACGATCTCGTTCTGTTGGAAGAGCACCAGATCGTCATCAACTCCGTCGAAGTTGCTGATCGTCGCCAATTGCTCGGCATCCTGCGTCGTGATGTCTGCATCGCTCGCGTCCAGTCGCATGGTTTCTTCGAGTACTCTTAACTCCTGTGCCGCGAGCGACTCAGCGCCGCGATCGCTCTGTCGACCGCTCATCCTAACACTGACGCTCCGGCTCTAATTACTCTACTGGTTACCTAGCGCCGTACTCGCACCTGTCACGAGATACACGCCCCGGAAAATAGCCACTCTTCGACTCGATTTCACGATCCAGCCCGACGAAGAATTAATTTTTCACTCGGGCCGGTTGGGGGTTTGGCGCAGCCATGCGCGACGGCGTGTGAGCCTGCACCCCGGATAGTCGCCGAGGCGAGCAGGGATGATGCTGCTCTGTGTCTGACAGCGGTCTGGTGGGCAGACGCGGCGGGAGCGGCGAGTTGGACACCCTGCTTCCCAGCTCCGCGAGACAGACCGATCGAGTGATTTTTTTCGGCGGCCAGAAACAAATTTCAGGAGCGAGGATCAGGCACCTGAGTCTGGGGAGGGAGCAGCCATGCTGGAGTTTATGGACTACGATCAATAATAAAGGCTGCTGGAGAGATGGAATGTCGAATCGGATTTTGAAGATGCCGTGGTATTGCACCGAAAGCAGGCTCAAATGTCCAGGACTCTCAAAGCTGGATTTCTTGACTGCAGAGGTGATTTCACCCGCAGAGGAGAATGCTTAGAAGAAGGATTCAGAGATGGAGTTCCAGTGATTTATGACATATTTTGACCTCTACAATAATACATTACGAGCTCATGACATATCCCAGATTTCAATTTAACGACGCATCTTGTGACCGGTAGCACCCCAACAGCCTTCAGACCCGCCAAATGTCTCACAGTTCATGGCATGAGCACTTGTGAATTTACAAGGGAACTAATCATAAGCACAGAACCCACATAGTCATGCCCGCAACCTTGAAAGAAGGTCATGTTAAGTGCCACCACGAGGCCGACGCGGCATGCTTGCGACTCACAGACACTTCTTCGATGTGATGGCATTCGGACCGCACTATAAAACATTTTTCCTTCACTCATGAGTGTTGTGCAACTGAAGAGACGAAAAATTTCTAAGATCCCTTGCAAACATGGGAGCAATCACTTTCGCCCGCGAATTTCGATGGCCTGCAGACCTCCGAGATGTATAAACACAAGAACGATTGTCGCGTTCACTACACTTCCCTGGGATGAGCACTCATGAAATCTCCCTTGATGGCATATTTCGCCATGTATTTGTTTTAGAGCGAGATTGAATGGTTGTCTCGACTCATACCATCGCGCATTGCGCAACTGAAAGTGAGGAGTGGCTGTGAGAGCAAGCAGAACAGAGTGTCAGCGCAGCTTGTTAGCAGACCCCATCTTAGAACCCATTGTGATGCAGCGTGAAAGGTTCCACATCTCCCATTTCTCTCACGCGCAGGCATACGCTGTGGCTTACAACGCAGGGGACAGAGTTAGAGCAGAGCACGGGACTGTCCGCTGCTCATTTATAATGCCCTTCGAGATACCCATCAGCTGCAAGCGTGAGTAATGATCGCGTGCTATGGCACACACGGCGAAGGGCGTGGTTACGTCAGGACAGCTTTTCTGCTATAATGCTGCATTTTCTCGTTCATACGCACGGAAAGGTACTCAGCTCATTTCACCTTACATTTCATCGCACGCAGTCGCCGACTACAACGTTCTATCGCAGCATTACTAGGGTAGAGAGCCCTTGATTCTTCAGATGGGCAGCTCGTCGTTACGGGTATCCGACCCTACGCACATTCAATGAAGAGCTTCCACCCGCAAGAAAATTTTCTTTCGCCTCTTAGGCGTGATCCAAGTGACAAGAAAAAATTTTTCAGATCTGTGCTCCTCGAAGGGACAAGGACGTTCCGCACCTGTAAGCCCGCGCGTACGAGGAGCCATGCAGGTTTTATTCTACCTCAGACAGTTGCCGTTCATCCACGAACTTATTCTAGCACCGCTGGATGCGGCTCCAGTACGCTCTGAAGGGACGGTGCTGAGGGCCAGTAACGATGCAGTTGAGTGTCGAAGTCGCCACTACCATCCTCCTGGAAAACGCTTTTCATCCATATGATCGTCCTACGAATTCCCTCTGCGAACCGGATTTTGGCTTGCCAGCCAAGCCCATTTATCAAATCATTCTTCATCGTGTAACTCTCATCGTTGACTTTCCTATCGTCCGTGTGCTTAATGTAGCTTGAATACAGTTCTGCCTTGGGCATTTGTCCACCGTCTTTGAGAGTATCAACCAACATCTCAGCTAGTTGCCGGATACCCACTTTCTCTTCGCTTGCAATATTGTAGGCGGTATTCGGCCTTCCTGAATGCAGTATAATATCGAACGCATCGACAAGATCGTCGATATACAAGAATGATCGTTCCACAGTTCCGGGGCCATGCACAGTGCACGGGAGGTTGTGCATCAACTGCAGAATGAAACGAGGTATTACCTTGTCTACAAATTGTTTTGGTCCATAGATGTTGCTACTGCGCGTTATAATGACATCCATGTTATGACGAAGCGCGCCTGCACGCGCTATATGCTCTGCGGAAGCTTTCGTCGCTGCATATGGATTCGTCGGCAATAGAGCTGCGCTTTCGCTCACAGGCTCTACGGTGGGTCCGTACACTTCGTCTGTGGAGACGTGGATAAATCTCGACACACCTGCCTTGCCCGCAACATCGATGAGCAGCTGAGTGCCGATGACGTTTGTGCGGATGAATGCAAGGGGCTCGACGAGACTACGATCGACGTGGGTCTCTGCAGCGAAGTGCATTACAGTGTCAATACTATGCTCGCTGAATACTGTTCTGAGCTGCTCAGGGTCGCATATATCGCCCTGCACGAAGCAGAAGTTGTCCCGATCCAAGACCTTTTTCAAGTTATTTTTCGAGCTGCAGTAAGTCAAACAGTCGTAGGCAATCCACCTGACGTCAGGGTACTTCATCACAAACGTTTCTACCACGCATGACGCGATGAATCCCGCCCCACCCGTGACCAACACGACGTGTGGCTTATACTTGACAGAGGCCTCTCCCTCGGACATCCGGATCAGACCTTATCCGTGAATGGAGAAGAGCCAGCGCCTGAGACTTGAGTAAATAGTCGATGTGCTTGCCGCAATGCAGTAGATACGCTTGTTTCGTATGCCAACCGTCCGCGTAGCGAGTTATGTGAATGTAGAAATTGTGCTGAAGCTTGGTATTTTTCTAAAAAAAAAAAAAAAAAAAAAGGGATTTTTTAAAAAAAAAAAAAAAAAAAAAAAAACAAAACAAATTAAAAAGAAAAAACAAATTTTTTCACAAAAGTTTATTATTTAAAACCCTTTGTTAATTTATTTT